>Ga0302271_10002654_pt1 | contig 15902 bp, 8 predicted proteins | sample III_Bog_N1_1_FD_198767 | JGI IMG/M metagenome (GOLD analysis project Ga0302271, IMG submission 198767) | Peat permafrost microbial communities from Stordalen Mire near Abisko, Sweden - III_Bog_N1_1 | ecosystem: Environmental > Terrestrial > Soil > Wetlands > Peat | place: Sweden: Abisko...
AACACCTCCCCCACCCCCCCCACCCACCCCCCGGGGCGCGGCGCCCCCCCCAGTATCTAACATTTGTTGGATTGTTTGGTGAAAAATCCCTTTATCAGACAGAAAGAAGCCCATAATTGCAAAGATGAGTTCCAGTTTGTAAATGCCACACTGTAGGTAAGAAGGATCCAAATATCAGGAGGCATCAACAGATTATTGAGGTTACTGTTACTGTAGCAGAATTTAAATAATCTGAAAAGAAAGTTAAGATTTATTGAGTTTCTGTTGTTAATCTGGCTGCATTTTTTTCTCTAAAATCAGTCTCATTGTAATTTCTTTATAATAATAATTGACTATGTGATTCACAAAAGAGAGTTAGTTATTTAAGTTTCTGTTGTTTGAAGTAAAAATTGTTAATAGAAAATGATGTCACCATTATTGAATAGTTTAAACAATTATTTTAACTCAACTATTTAACTAATGAAATTTACAATTATTTCCCCTGTTTTTTTAATAATGTTTCATGAGGGAATGATTTATGATACAAGAAGGGATAATTCCTCCTTGCTTGATCAAAAACATTTTCAAAAGAGGATTGACAGTTTTTGTAAGCAAATGAAGAAATTAATGCCAAAAGCCTTTTTGGGTGTTTTCAGATACACACAATCATTCTGATGAAAATTCACTGAAATACAAGCGAATTTAGATTTTTTTTTTCTAAAACAAACTTTTTGTCATTTTGAAAATCTTAAATCAACAATGAACCTGATTATCTGCTTTCAGTATCTCAAAAAGAATGATTGTAATCTTATTAAGTTAATTGCAAAAAAAAATGATGCTGAAATTAGAGAGTTTTTAATGCAGAAAAATATGTTTACTATCCTTTTTGCTTGATAACCTAGCATTTTGCTCTTTAGGAACGACTATTAGATCTAAATTGATCCCACTCCTTTCAAATTTATTATCTCGCGAAAAATCCTCCTAAATACTGCGAACTCATTCCATGATTCATTTTTTCCTTTGTTCTCATTTAAAATTTTCATTTATCCTTTATCTACTTAAGGACAAGCTCAGTATCTATGGGCATTTCTCTACCTGATTGAATGAATGTCTGGAGATATTTTTTTACCAACCTATCTTGAAGATCATGACATCAAAAAAAGGTAAAATCACTAAGGGTTATTCAGCTTTCTGCAATTAACAAAGGTTAAATATTTAAAAATCTAAACTAATCTCCTCAACCCTCAAGAAGCAAAACTTCGTTCTCCTTTGAATCTTACCATTCTAGCAAATAAGTGAATATGTTTTTCTTGTTTTAAACTATTTCTTTGAACTGTTTTTTTTATTTTGTTAATGCTGATCTCACCCAATTATTTGATTTAAAAAGAAATTTTTTAAACTTTAAACTCAACTAACATTTTCAGCAGATTTAGTCGTTTAAATCTTAAACAAAGTATTCATTTCTCCAATAAATTACTTTTACATAAACATCATTGCACCGCTCCAAATCTATGAAGCTGCTACTTAAAAATGAGTTAATTATCCAAAACTCATACAAGATTTAAAAAATTACTTCAAAAAGAATTAATTCTCTTCAGAAATTCATAAAAATCCTTAACATATTCTGAAATACAACTACTCTATGAACATATCATGATATCACTGTTGTTGCATAGGTGTTTAGCGATAAAAGAGAAGCAAACTCTAAAACAACCTATTAATGATAGCTTTGCATGTTTAACTCTTAAAGACATCAGGGAATCACAATATACTCCCCTTTAAGGAAATAAGAGATTAGGTAGAACGATTAGAAACGAATAGACCGCTCAGCCTACTGATTGGTTTGACTGTGAGTCTAATAACAACCAAATATACTCATCAAGTAAAACCAAGGCTTAATACCTTCTTAATATTTAATGGATATTTCCCTTTAATTTCCCTTTTCGACGTCTTATCGTTTACCTGTCATAGCAGTAACTAATTCCAATACAAGAATAACGTATTTTCGAATTTTCACATCTCCTGCTAGTCGCTCTTGCATTTTGGGGAGGAGCGGAAAATTTCTCAACAAAATACATAAACCTCTTCTGCTTTGGCTTGGCAGACACACACAAGATTAAAAATTGCATTAAATCCCAAGAACAATCAAATTATTAGATTTTTAAATTCAATCTAACACACGCCATTTGTCCCTCTTGGTTCCTCTTTCTTTTTCATACACTCAATCTCTCACAATTCCACTCTTTACTCGATTCTCCAATAAACTGAGGAGTGCTACTGAAACATAAATTTTCGCAGTTCCTTGTCATGCTATCATAAAAGATCCTCAAAAAACACAAACTTTGCATGTCGCTTAGGGAACGTAGCATTCAATACGACGTTTAACTCTTTACTGAAGAAGTTCTCGAGCCACTGGAGTAAGATACTCTTGTTTATCTTGAGTAATTCAACGCAATCTTAGAAGATACCTAAGCAGTGCTGAGATCTTTTGATCCGGGCTGCCCTAATCTCTGGTTTACTAGGCTATTTACCGTGCGAGAAACAGTGAAATAGTTCAATTAAAGGAGGGAATCTGACAAAAATCTTTGTATGAATCTATCTTAGAAGAAGATAAATAAGCTAATTTTTACGCCCTTCACAGTGACATTTAAGCTTCTCACAAATATCGTAAGCAGCAAGAAAGAGAAAAAAGGATAATATGGAACTTATTGTTTTCAGAAAAAGGGAAGGGAACCAAAAGGGGAAAGGAAATTAAAGAAGGAATTAATGATAAGTATCATAAGATTTGAGGATATTTTGCACAATATTAAAGATAGATCTCTCCTCAATTAACATTTATTTTCAATCCAGAGATACTTGAAAGTACTTGGAGATTTCACCCCCAAAAAAGCGAAGCAGCTTACAATTTAACATTCTTTTTATATCTACTAAAATCCAATTTATTAGATTTCAAAAAATAAAAACAAATATTACCTTTAAACTCTTTAAACTTTCCTTTCTTTACTTTTTAAAATTCTCAAAAATTTCCCTCTTTTTTCCTGCATTTTAAGATAAAAGAATGTACTGCTGTAATCAAATAATTGCAAAGTTCATCAGCTTCAACTAGTTCCCAAAGTTAATCCAGTATTGGCGCTCCAATATTGCAAGTTCTAACTCCTCTTCAGACAGTTTACAGCCTCACAAGCTAAATCCTCAAAGCGATCAAAGTCATGGTACGAAATAATTCCACAATTTGTCATGTACTCTCGAACTCAGATCTATTCATAGATGACCTCCTCCTTCTAATGATGGTAATCCCCCCAGAAAAAATTCAATTATTAATACGAGTTCTCCTCTGATTTTACCAAAGTTACACTCCTTTTTTTTCCACGAAACACTGCATTCTTTACCCACTTGTCAATAATTAATACACTTAGAAAGATAGACAAATATTTTATTCAAGAAAGGGCGGTGGGCGGTGTGTGTGATTTCTATTTATTTTATTCCAACGATGTAGCTCACTGTGCTATTTTAGTTCATTTTAGTTTTTTCCATGGGTTGGGATCATTCCAGTTGTTGCTGAAAGCAGGTAGGAAATTATTTTCATCAGTAAAGTTAAGTGGCTAGAAAGATGTTTTTTCCTCACAAATAAACCACTTTTTGGTCTATAAAACTCCCATAAAACAAAGATATTTTTAATTTCATCTCTCTTAAACTGTCTAGCCTTTATGATTTAAATTTGATTTCTCCTAGTATTTTTTGAATATTCTATGTAACTTTTTTTGTCTGCCAGTGGAGTGGTTGTGAAGGCTAGCGAGAAGAGAAAATCTTCAAAAATAGCATTGTCGTAATAGAAGGCATTCTAGTATCAAAGAATTTCGCTTTTAATGCAAAATTACTGAATAACTTGACTACATTCATGGAGAGTGTGAGACACAAGGAACTAAGCCATTTTTTAAGAATTTTAGCGTTACTCGTGCTGGAAGTGAACGACAAATAATTGTTCCGAGTTCTAGAGCCTAAAAGTGGGATGACCTGCTCTGCCAACCATATTGTTATGAATCATGCACTCTTAGTCAATTAACCTGATTTCCTTAAGAAAATGCATGAGATTGCTGTGAATATAGTAGAAGTTATCGCATGCTTAATGGATTGCCGACAAGAATCTCAAATCCGTGAGAGAGTGGAGGCTGTCAGTAAAAGTGGCGTCCTTGAAAACAGTGGAATATGTATTGAAGAATTACTAAGAATCTTCGTTGCTACTGAGTCCTCTGCAAGATATATGAATCTGCTGAATCGCAAGTTCATAGTCGAATATTGTCTCAAAAACTCCAGTCTCATGGAGCTACTCTTCATTCTCCAGAACCTCCTCACAGGTCGCAAGAAAATAGTTGTCTAAAACGTTCTTACAGGATCCAGATTTGTGGAAAATGTGCTAACACCGCTTTTCGATATCCTCTTTCATCGCGATTTCAACGTAGATGAAGTCGTCTCAGAGGAAGAAGAAGATTCCCAAGATATTTGCTTCACTGCAAGAATATAACTTCTCAGACTAATAATCAATTTCAGTGACAGAGATGAAGATAACACACTCTCCAAAGCTAGTTTTATTTCACCATCTGAGCATTTTGTCTTGTAAAACATTGAAATACCCTTGATTTTATATCTGCACAGTCCCACGCAAGGTATCTTTGACACACCCAACAACCCCAACGAGATCTCAAATCTTGGAGCTCCTAATGTGCTTCTTGAACCTATAAGCCCAACCCAAAAGCGACTCACCAACAAAGCTCCAACATCCAGAGGAAGTCCTGGAAGCACAGGAGACACTTCCACGAGTTAGTAAAGCATTGATAGCCATCCTTGTGAGTATTTTAATAAACCTTCCTCAGTTTCACAAGGGAACATAAATCCAATTGGGATCACCATAAGCAGTTAAACATCACTGGATATATCCTCCCAAAGAGATTTATAAAACTAGCTGGAAAGTTGCTAAACTCAAATGATACAACGAGCAGTGTCAGCTTCTCCTACAAAAAAATCTTATTTCTCTCATCAAGTAACGTAAGCTTAATCCCCACAAAAGATGGCTGGAAACAGCAATAATAACCTCTCTTCATCTTCATTCATTCTTCCTCCTAAGATAACCACTTTAGATCCTCACTCATTCTCAGCCCCTTCAAATTAGTAGCACCCTCTGAACAATTCATACTTAAAACCCCCTAATGAACCTCTTGACGGTATTTCAAAATACAAAACATTAGTAGAAAGCTGTTAGGATTCTCCTATTGAAAGTGAAAGTTTCTACCATAAAATCATAACCAACACCCAAATTGAATCTGAATTCTAGTAATTACTCTTCCCTGAAGTCTGCAATAAACTAACTACCCTTGCTTATCGGAAAAATCGATTAGAATATGTCAGCGAAAAAGGGCTTATGCATAAAATTATTGATACACTCAAAAAAGTTGATGATAACTGCTAGCTTAGATTTTGGCTTGGTAGCTGTGTAGAAGCATTCCTGCGTGGTGCACATTGGTATCTACAGTTATTTGTTTTCGAGACGGGATTACTTTATTTTTTAACTAGACAATATGTCCTCAATAACTTGCAGAAAGTTAACAACATCTAAGTCACGCTAGATGTCCTAGCAGAACTTGTGAAGTTTAACACCTTAGGAGTTATGTATCTAAATATCCTCCTTACAGGCGAAGATTGGATGAAAAAAGTAGAAAAAATCATGTTCAAAAACATCGTAGACACTAATGTGTTTCTAAGGAATCTCTAGCTGACATATTTCAAAGTCGATTATCTCAAGAAACTCAACCATTCTGGTAATAATCCTAGCAGCTCTGTTCACAAGAAAAAGAAGATTTTCATCTAGAATCAAGAAAAACATAATATTTTGTTTAAGATTCTTTGTGAAGTAAACTTGCTTAGAACTCTCAGAGAATTATTCGAATGCGTACACGAAGATAACATGAATATTGATAATATTTCTTGCATCAACTCAGCATTAGTAATATTCATATTCCTGCACTCAAATGGAACATTCATGTAGTCTATGAACACCTTAGCAAAATAGACAAATTCATTCTTTAGATTCTAGCGGGTCCTAAATCTCTGGCTGTACTATCTTTAGCTTAAAACTAGAGAAATCTACAGTCTCACTTTCTCAACTTCATTTAACTTTCATTATTTCAACCAAGCAATCCAATTATTCAATGAATTCATCGCACAAAACACTCCAATGCTTCTCAGCAACATCAACAACGATTCGCAATAATAAATCTCAAATCTTCAAGCAGACTAATAAAAATGATTTGGTCTTCCCAGACGAGACTTTTTTGAAAAGAGCTTCAACAGAATAATGAGTTAACATAGAGATATATTAATATAATTTATCTCGTTTTGTATTTTAAAATTGTTTCATTTGCTGAAAAGTAGATGTCTTTCATGTTATATTTTATTAAACAGTTCATTTATTATTTTAGGAATATTCTGTTTTTTTATTTGACTAAGAAATATCATTAGTGTTTTATTATTTTTCAACCCATTTTCTCTCTTTTTGGTTGGGTAAGAAATTCTACCTTATGCAGCCTCACTTAAAGATTAGTAAGTAGAAGAGAATTCAAAGGCCAATACAATCAGCTTTCTAACTTTCTGGCTGAAACTTAATAATCACAACCTTTGTGATTAATTTTCTAACAAAAGAGCTGTTCATAACTTTTTACTTCTCTTACTCTTGTGTTTTCTCCTGCGAATTCATGAATATCTCTCCTCAATGCAGAGATCATCAAAATCCTCACAAATTCTTTTAGTTTGACAGTAATCAGCTAAGCCATCCAGATGCTATTATCATTTCAAATCCTACAAATGGAGGAGAAATACTCCAACTCCTACCAAATTAGGTATCTTCAGATATTAGTTTTTCGAACAACGAGAGATTTTTCAAGCCACCTAAGCCATCTCGATTCTTAGCTACAATGAAAAAATGGCTAGGGAAATAATAATAAGCCATGAGAGCACATGAATTGAAGGAAAAACGAGGGAAACATAATGATGTTGATTTAGTAGAAGAAGAACCTAAAAGGGATCCATCGAAATCAATGGATTATCATTCTAGAAACAAATCAACGAAAATCACAAAAAAACATCAAACTAAGAAGAGTTTCCACTAGGAACCAAGCAAATAAACAGATCTCGACAGGAATAGTTATGCTATTGACAATAACAAAAAATAAAAGAATTTATATTTAGAAAAACTGGATTCTATTTATGGTGAAATAATCCTGAGTCAATTGAAGAGCAAATCAAGATCATTAAGTTATCATAATAAGTCTATCAAGATGAGTACTTCTCCTAAACTTATCTCATATTCATAGCAATAGCTGTTGAAAGAGCAAAAAGAATTACTTTTACAAGAAAAACAAGAAGAACCAAAACAACAAAAACTTTTAGATCAGAGATAAAACTAACATTAAGACCAAGCATTAAGGCTTGCTCAAAATGATAATCAGAATAGAATTTAGCTTCAGTAATACTCTTCCTTTAAGGACAACACTAAATATGCTATTAGTAATCCTAATCCTACTTCAGCTAGTTCTGCTTAACATATTTTTATTCCTAAAGTCATGACTAGAAATTCTTCATTTTTACGTAAAGGATCAAAGGCACTTGAATCTCTTCCTAGCCTTAATAACTCTTAGAGCACTCATTTGAGATATCATAAAGCCAAGAATGGTAGCAATAATAACTGGAATAATACTCATAGTATTTCATTTCATCTGAATTCTTCTACCCCTACAGCTATTTCCGATTAATAATGTAAAGACGTTCGACACATTACAAATTTGAATACCTTCTCAATACCTTTAAGTTTTGAAAAAAACTAACTCACTCCAAAGTATCTTCAGCTGAATACTTCGTTTAAAGAAAGAAAAAAAATTTAAGAAGCAGAATCAGAACCAGAGAAACTATTCTTTTAGAACAGGTTTTTAGGAGAAAAATAGCATTTATTATTGAAATAGTCTTTCACAAACAGTTCTTCATCTTCTTCATTCTATTCTTCTTCATAAACTCCATAACATCTGCTGAGTTCACAAGGATTTTGGAATAAGCATCAAGGGATTGCTGGAAGAACATTAGTAGGATAAAAAATATCTTCAACTAATATGAAATAATATCAAAAATAGTTAAATTACTTGACTAAGCTAAAAATAAAGCCAACACTCATTTTAAATAAAGACCCAAACTAACAATAATCTCCTAAAAATGAGGATTGTAAAGATATTAATGTATTAGGAGAACCCTTAGAAAAACCTATCAGAAGTGGAAGCTATTCAGAGTTTATCAAATATACTTTACCTCACTCACGTAGGAAAAAATCCTTTAATAACTAATAAATTCATGTTTAAAAAGGAGAGCATTTTTATCAGCTGAATGATGATGATTATGCTGAACTTACTCCTTGGAGTTCGGGGTGATTCCTAACAAAAAATAAACCATCAGATTTTCTTCTTGAATTATCAAATTTAGTTTGCTTATTTTCCAAAATGTGAAGGTAAAAATTAATAAATATTCCAGTGAATTCTTGTATTTTTTTTCGCCCATTACAAATGTCTTCATTTCTAAGGGAAAATTGATGATTCCATTATATTTTCTTAATGAAAAATAAAAATATTATTTTATTTTATTTATGAACAAGAACAGACATATTTAGACTTGAGCTTGAACCAAAAAATGCTTTAGTTCTATGGGATATGGAAGAAAGAATATTAAAAATACAAATAGAGCTAAAATATTATTTTGTTTTATTATGAGATTAGATTCTAATATGTTTAATTTTATTAAAGTGATATCGATCAATACCTATTTTAATTCCATTCATTCTTGATTTTAAGCACAACGACAATTAGCAATAAATAATATTATTTCATAAATTTTCAAAACAAATTCAAGATTAGAACAGATTTAATTATTCTGTTTCCATTAATTGTTATAGTGAACGCTGTTATGAAGAATAAGCAGTAGCAAGAGATGGAATTATTAGGGTCACCTCAAGAAAAAAATGAACCAGAATCGCATCCTTAAATTGAAGAAAATGGCTAACAGAATAAAAATGGTTCTTCTTTTTGGAAATTCTTAAAGTAACTTATGTTCCAGATGATTTACCCATTAGGTTTATTAATCCCCTACGGATTTACTCTGAAGTCTTTTCCAAGTATATTCTACTCAGTTATCTCACCTTTGCTTATTATGACATTCTTTCTGAGATACTATCAGAAAATCAAGGACACATCTGATAACAAAACAATTACCATAATTCCTAAATATCATCTTGCTAAAATCATCTTTATCCTGTCTCTTGTGTTCAATACACTGCTCTTAATTTTCAAAATCGTTATGGTATGTATTTACTTTTTTCAAAAGGATTCAAGTGATTTCTTCAGTACCTGGCCAGAGTATCTCTTGATGGATTCTGAGCTATTCTTCGCTGTAAAAAATTACAGTAATACTGCCACTGTGAATCCATATGTTCTGATGTTTCTCCCTACTTGCTTATTTCTTATCTTAGATCTGCTCTAGGTGTTTTATTTTAATTTTTCTCCTACTGGCTTAAAAAAACCTATCGCTGGAAATCACGTACTTTTATCTAATGGGGCAATTATCAGTCTAAAAATAGTCTTCTTTATTGTTCTCCAATGCTTGAACATATCAATATAGGCTTATTTGTTCCTTTTGCTGTTTCTGATGCATTTTTTCTACCACGGAAATTAGAAAATTGAAAATGCTCTTGTGATCTTGTATATCTTTGGGATTGTAGTACAGTTCGTGTTTTCAACGCAGTCGATTTAAAATTTTGTTTCAAAAGACATCATGAGATTGCTTGGACTAGATCTGTTAATTTCAGAGCATTCATCAGTTTTTGTAAGAGAAACAAGATTATTTTTTCCTGACGTACTATCAAAATATTATTTTTAATATTATTCTTCTTAAGCTATCGATTGTCTATGTAGCCTCTTTAATTGCAATCATTATCCTCTCTGTAATACACAAAAATCAATAGAGACTTAAATCACTTGCAAAAACCATAGACATTGTAGAGGACAACAATGTATCTTCTTCTTAATTAGAAATTTAACCCTCCCCATAAGCAAAGGTTTCAGAGAAAAGTGATAATAACCTCTTTAAAAAATAAAGAAAGTAATCCTCAAAAAAACACCATAAATAAAGAATGAATAAAACCCCATGAAATAACAAAATAATAACTATTTTGATTGTTATTTTTGAATTTCATAATTTTGTATTTCTTTGCATTAGTTAAGAAGACTTTAAACACAGTGAATCTCAGTAAATACAAAAGGTTTAAAAAAATCAAAAAAAATTAGAAGGAAAATAGAAAAAAACCTTTTCAATTACATAATCCATGGTAAAACAATGCCGATATTTCTTTGTTATTGCTATATATTTTATCAAAAAATTTTTTCCATAGAAAGCGATTTTCCAAAAGTTCATAATCTTCTGCGCATCAGTCTCTAACTGGTCTTGGGCATAGTCTATCCACCTCATTTTAAGAGTTCTGACGATGGTCATAGCAGAGAGGTACTTCACATTCTATTCCTGTTTATTAGCCCTCTGGATATTTACCACAGTGCGTTACTCCAAGAACAGTTGGTTTCAAAACCTGGATTTTTTCTGTAATGTCCTTCTTGCTATCCCAGGACTCATACTAAATCTAATATTCGTAGTCTTCACAGGGATAAGTGACAATTAGTTCTTACCATAATGGCAATCACCATCTTTAGGATTCTACCCGTTCAAAAATCCTTGGGTGGAGATTGCCATCCTCAACATTTCTCTGCTTATTTTTATCAAAGCTACAATTTATTTTTAAAAAAAATCAAAGTAAAAAACAACAAACAAATATAACTAATAAGTCAACTAAACACTTAATGCCTAAGATGTCCCTTATTTAGTTCTATTATAAGCTTTGCTCTTGAGATATTCACACATTCTCACATTGGGTGTGATTTTTCTGATAACTTTCTAAGCAGCCAATATTTTCCACCTTGCTCTCTTCTCTTTATTTCTTGTGTTCCTAACTAAGATGAAAGTAGACAAATCAACAGTTGTCCCGTCTTCAAAAAGCTCAGTTTTAGAAAAAAATATCAATAATGCAGTTATTACGAAGGAATCATTTGCCAGTAAATTTTGGATTTGGAATGTCTTAATCTTAGTGATCATCATCACCTGCAGATACATCTACTTTTTGATATTTCCATGCTAATCATATATGTAGGATACCATTACACACTGTAATAATAGCATCGTTGATACTGATAGCTCGCACATCCTTGAGTTCATTGGAATTAATTATGAATATTCCAAAATAATAAACTTTAGCTTTTTTTTTGAAACCTAGTCCCACAATGCAATCCTATGGTTCTTGCTTTTCTTTGTTCTCCTCTAATATGACTCATTTAAAAGCTTCATTTACAAGCATTACTCTGGAAATATTCTGCGGCTATGTTCTCAGAAACCTTCCATGCAAAAGTATTTTCCATAATTTTACACATTTGTCACAAGTTTTCGAGATGGACTGTTCTCAATACTCTTGTGGATCGCTCTGGGAATCATCACATCTATCCTGCTTTTTACTAACTGCTCTTTAATCGACGCATATCTATTAGGATACAGTTTCTGCTTTACAACAGTATTCACACATTTTAACTCGAAGATTAATGGCTCTACTCCTGGCAAAGTTAGAATCACTATTTTCTACGGTTTTTGGTATTTTTTTGTCACGGTAAAAATAAACAAATAATCATTTCTTCTACGAAGTTCATTTTTTCTTATTTTTTCTTTTCAGAATCTGTTCTTGGTTTATCTCATCAGATACTCATTTGAGTTGGCTTAACTCCCTTTGATCTCAGACACCCTCAATTCTAAGAATTCATTTCTAGCATTTTTAAAGAGCTATGGAACAATCATAGGGATCTAATAGTACAAAGATGAAACTACTTTATTTGAGAGATTTTATCCTGAGACGATTCTGATATTTTCAGCTAAAATCGTGCTAGATTAGTTGAGGTAGAATTGGGTTGAAAACTTAGTGAACTGATAAAAGTGTTTAAATTATTAATAACTTTTTGTAATTTCTTAATATTAATAAATTAACAGAAACATGGTAAATAAGGCTAAGGCAAGAGCAAGCTCCCTTAAAAGCATGGATACTCCAATGATGAAAATGTAAAAATATTCATAAATAATTTGAAGAAATTACAAAAAAATAATTTGAGAAGATAAGTTGTTTTTTCAATTAACAACTCACACAATTATCAAATATCCTCAATTCTTAAAACTACCTTTGTCCTTGTTAATTTTGTTTTTTTCCTTTAGATCCTGTTTAAGATCTATTCTAATATTCTTGAACAAAATATTCCCATAATCCACTGGAATATTGATCATAAGTCTAGGATTAAATTTCAGACTCTCAATTTGTACTTTCATTTTTATTATGCTTTACCTTGGCTTTTTTTATTTCTCCAGAAGACTCTCATTAAATCTACTCAAAAATGGTAACGTAATGAAACTCTTGAAAGAATCCATAGAAAATTTCAAGGAAAATATCTCAAACCTCAGCTAAAACCAAGATACTTCAACAAATACTGAAACCCTTAAATCAGTAACCTAAGAAATGGAATAATTTCTTAAATCTCATAGATAGTAGTAAATTACCTGCAGAAATATCTTCTCATTGATAGCCCTTTACTTTAGTCTTTTCTGCTGTCTCATGTCCTATAATTCTTAGTTTTTGCAGACGTTAACGTTCATCTGCTAAACGAGATTAATTTGTGTAAATATTGAGTGGATTGCATTTGTCTTTGGCACTTATAGCTCGTCAATAGAAGATAAATGGTAGTTTGCACGGGAAACATACTATTACATACTTGTGTTCTGGATCAGTACTGTGGATCTTACCATTATGAATATCATAACTCAAGGAAAGAATGAGGAAGCAGACATATTACAGAATAATAGTCTCATTTTAGAACCAAGTTAAATTCAGAAAAATCACTTAGTTATTTCTTCTTTTTAAGAAAATGTCAATGATGAGCCTCTTTCTGATGAATAAGTCGAAGGGTACAGTTCCTCTTTCTATTCTATCGAGTGGATTGAAGGGTCAAGTATTGACCTCAAGTCATTGTTACAAGAATAGTTTTATTGTGTGAAAGAAGAAGCAAATAAAAAGTACACCCTCAACAACAACAACGGAGAATAAGAAATGAATTTTGAAAAGAAGGACTCTAACAATCCTATTTTGACCTAAAAATAGAAAATTAAAGGAATATAAGTAGCAAGATATTACAAAAATAAAACTTGCTTTCAACTAATAAAAATCCTGCTTTTGTCCTTCAGCGCCATAGAAAACCTTTCAGCAGTATTCTTCCTGATAGCAACATTCCAATTAAAAAATGTTTTTATTTGGTTTTGCTTGCTCTACGTGATCATCTTGTTCAAAAAACGAGAATTGCCAATGTCCCATGTAATGATTTATTATCTTTTATTTAAATCCCCAAACCAGCCATAATTTAATTAAATCCCATTTTTACAGATAATAGATGTCAACTTAGGATGCTTAGCTGTTATTTTTATTTGGTACTTGTTCTTATTGATGAACATAAAATAAACCACATCTCCCATAGAAATCCCTGTTCGTTTATCTGAATTCCGCTAGATGTCTTTAATTGAGAACATTTTAATAGACAAAGAGCTTCTCACATATCTCGGATTCTATCAGATTTGTGATAGCAATACTTTTTTCGTTTTCTCTGCAATTATCCTTTTCCAATAGTTTTACTTCTCCTATTAATTAAAAGTGATAAAATTTATCATTTTATTAATCTAGAAGGTCTATTCCTATGGGGAACAATATTTCCCAAAGGTATTTGCAATCAACAGTTTGACTTGGAATAATACATACTCTTCTATTATCGCTACAATCTATGAAGGTAACTAAGAAGCAACTGATTAATTTAAGCTTTGTTTCATAAAGAAAAATGAAAGAAAATTGAAGTTTATTTTGACTTTTTTGTGAAAAAAATAACATAGGAATTTTAATGTATTTTCACTTGATTGCGGTGATATTTTCTGTAATTCTCTCTTGCGCTATTTACGAAGGGGCAAATTTCCTAATCACTGTGATGTGTTTAGGGTTCTTCTTCTTTTATGAGTTCGTGTTTGACTATACATAGCGAGCGAAAAACACAACAAAAGTTTTATTATTTTTCCAAATCCTTAAGGGCTACGCACTTGTTATCCTTGCGATTTACAATTTACTCCTTATTCCGGCAGTTAATAACTAGATTAACACTAGTGAAGAGAATATCGGATAATTCAGGCAGTTTTTGAAATCTTAAGTTCTAGCCTTCAACATTCCATCGAAGATTTTCATTCTTTTTTTTATTTAGCTTGTCTTTAATATCATGCACTCCAAAGATTATATGAACTCTGTGTAAGCAGTGACTGAAAAACATGCTGTAATATCTCGCCTACGCTTAAAATGCATAGCTTATTAATTTAATAATCACAAGATGAAGAAAATGGAGTAGAGATTTCGGGAGGTAGCAATAAATGGAATAAATAATATCTTAAAACTTTTTTAATGTTAATGACTTTTGCTTTTATCAGAACAAGGAGCTAATAAAGAATGTACGAGATGTGTAGGAACAACTGGATAAATGGTGCTTTGCAATAGATCTAAAAGCCTCAAAAACATCTATTCTAACTTAGTAGTTTCATCATTTATTGTAAGGTTCAGAATTCTAGGAAGTATCAAAACTGCAGAATGTCAGAGATATCGATTAGTTGAAAAAAATTTATTAGACAGCAGAGATGAAGAGACAACACTAATAACTTGAGAATAGTATTGTAGACTAGCTGTTCTCCAATGAAGATCTCAGAAAAGATAAAAAAAATAAGAACTTCACTAAACTGTAACTATTCTTGAACAAAGTTGCAAGAATACTCCATAATTGGAGGAATAAATACTTGTTTGCTGATTCTCTCTGTATGCTGAATTACATTATTTAAAATAACCCCTATGTTCTGGAGTGCATAAAGGTGTCTATATGGGAGTTACTTATTGAAGATCCGCACCAGTTGAAGGCAGTTCTTGATTTTCTCGATGAACTTTATGCTGGGATTTTTTAAAAAGTTGTGAACTCTGATTCTGAAGAGTTAGGAGTTAATAAGCTAAAATAGAATCTTCAAGAAGTAGTTATTTCTTCTCCATAAGTGCAAGCTAATTTTCAGTATCTTCAGGATAACATGTCGATGGCTCCGGAAGAGATTGGGAGGTTTCGTACAGAGTCCTAGAGATAAATGAATTACGATAGTGTGATGCTCTACGATCCTGCCATGGATTTCTATGTATTTAATCTTGACAAGTAAGGAGAAAATTTAGAAAGAATTCAATTGATTTAACGTTGTTTTTTAAAACTTATTTTATCAAAGAGAAAGATGGTTCCTCACATCCAAAAACAGAGGCAATAAATAATTAATCTATTTAATCTTAAAATACACTTTCTAAGTGATGATATCCGGATGGAGTTAAATTTGTTTTATCTTCTTTCTCTTCTACTACTTCAAAAACGATGGACTCTTGTGCTTGCCACTTCCTTTGATCGTTTTCTTATTTTTCATGGTAGAGGAAAAAGTTAGCGAAATTGTCATCTGGAAAGTATCTTTTTTGTACATATCATTTCTGATTATCTTTAAATTTATCACTAGCCTTGCTGGGCTGATTCAAGTCAATTAAGATGCTCGAATATAAGCCTTCAGTGAAATGATTTTCATAAATAATTCAGACTCCTTGTTTTTTGAAGGTTTTCTCTTTTTTCTCATATATGCTCAACTCGTGTTACTTCGTAGAATCGGAT
>Ga0302271_10002655_pt1 | contig 15893 bp, 9 predicted proteins | sample III_Bog_N1_1_FD_198767 | JGI IMG/M metagenome (GOLD analysis project Ga0302271, IMG submission 198767) | Peat permafrost microbial communities from Stordalen Mire near Abisko, Sweden - III_Bog_N1_1 | ecosystem: Environmental > Terrestrial > Soil > Wetlands > Peat | place: Sweden: Abisko...
CTCAATGATTTTATAATCATTGTAACTCAAAACCTCTCTTGATTCTTTTTCAATAAATCCCAAATTATTTTTAATTAAGCTTAAAGCAACTGGGTTATCATCTTATTCTTCTGAAACTCTCTTGAAATCTTCCCATCTGCTTTTGGTAAAAATCGAAATAAGATTCTATGAATTATCTTCTTCACATTTAATTTTAGAGTTTGGTATTAGGGAAGAGGGTAGAAGATCATTAAAAATAGGAATGCATACAATAGAATAGCATAAACCCATTTAGCTAAGATAAAAAAAGATTTGATGAGAAGATTCAATTGAGAAATTTCTTTCTTGATACTATGGATAAGATGAAGAACTGTTAGAAACTCACTATTGAAGCTAACACTTCGCTTTATTTTTATCAATTAAAAACATTGAAAACATAGCAAGAGTGTTTTCTGTATTCTTTCATTTAACAAATGCGATGATAAATACACGATTATTATTGCTAAAAAGCTTATGAATGTTATGAGAATTGAGTTTGGTATTTAGCAAAGCATTATGAAGTACAACACATTAAAAATCTAACGAAAATCATCTTTGAATGTAGATTCATTTAACACTCTGGCTCACTAAAGAAGCTTTTGAATGCTAGGGATCAGCACGTTAGGATCTTCTTTAGGTGTGAAATAGCCATCCACCTTGCCTGTCTTTCCATCGATTAAGAACTTACCAAAATTCCAGGGAATCTTCTTGGCAGCATCTTTGTTTTCAGCAAGGACAGAGTTAGCCCTCAAGAAACGATAGACTTCATGAGTATTAGGTCCATTGACATCGATCTTGGAGAAAAGAGGGAAACTCACACCGAAGTTATCCTTAGTGTAGGCTATGATTTCCTTTGCTTCCCAAGGTTCTTATTAGCCAAACTAGTTGCAGGGAAAGGCTAAGATCTCTAAGCCCTTTGCTCTGATAAATGGCGAAAAAAAAATAGTTAAGAATTTAAATAGGAAACAGACTAAAAAGCAGATTTGATTTTAAAAAAATTAAGTCAGTGAATAACTAATTTATAAGGAAAATGTGTGAATTGTTGTTATACTGGTAGGTTTTGTAGAGTTCAACAAGTTGTTTGTAGTGGTTTGAAGTGAGACCGCACTTACAAGCAACATTGACGATGATGATGGCCTTCTTGCCGTTGTACTCAGAAAGATTGACAAGTTTACCTTCAATGTTAGTAGCTGAAAGATCGAAGAGTGATGCTTTGGATGAGGAGATAGCTTCTGCTGTTACGTCGACCATTTTTGAGAAGGATATTAGAAAATATTATTTGTTTTCTTGAGATTTGTATTTATGTGTTTTTATTTGTTTTTGTTTATTTACTGAATTATTCTTTCTCTTGTTGAGAATTTTTGAAGCTGAGTCCTACTGATCTGATAGAAGATCTAGAGACAAATCATCTAAGTGAAACGTAATGATTCAATTAGTTAATTCTGAAAGTGACAATTCCCTAATAAATTCTTGTTTTTATTCATATTTTTAATCAACCCCCCACCTCCAATTTAATGACTCAAAAATGTCTAAATTCCCAATTTCATTTACGTAAATTTTTCCAGAACAATTCTCAATAAATCTCACTAGCCAACACAGATGCCCTGCTTTGCCTATTTACACGAGGCATTATCAACTTTGGACTCACAAAACTTTTCCTTTGTTCTTCTTGAAGGATGACTTTGACATTTGAAAGTCGTTTTGTAAATGAAGAAATGCCTACTTAGTTGTTATTTATGTTCTTTTCTTTATTGTTATTGCTATTTTCATTTAATTTGGAATGCGATATTTCTTCTTAGCCTTCTTTGAAATTCAACTTTGGATTTGGATCATGTGCCTTAAGCCGAGAAGACTTTGTTTCAGGATGGTTTATTTTAATCCCATGAGAAACTGACAGCAATTAATAAAGAGCTTGCTCTTTTAGGAATTATTTTTCTTTAGCTGAGTTTAACTCTGAAACGTGTCTTTCATCGGTTTGCTCAGTTGGATGAAGGTAATTAGGTAGTAAATTCATTGGAAGAGGGTAACAAGATTGTTTGTCCTCATGAATGTTGGTGTATCTCGCTGAGGCATGATTACTGAAAGGACTACGAGAAGAGATTTAATATTTTTTCTTGTTTTAATTAGTCTAAAATGGAGAAGAACCATTATTGTTTATTTGTCCATTTTGATGAAAGATCTTAGCTTATTATTGGTTATTTATCTGTCCATTAGAATTTGGAGCTTAATAAGGAATTTCATTTGGATTATTGACAACATTGTTAATTGTTCCTGGACTCGTATTGCTATTTTTATTACCTTATGGATTATTGAGTCCATAAATGTTAGCTGCTGAAGAGGAATGATGCTATGAGTTATTGGAAACCAGTTAATTGGAGCTCTTGTTAGTAGACAGATTCCTTTAGGAAACAAGGTTTGTTGTTGGAAGATTATGAACAGAAAATCTTTTTTTTTCAGCCAATATTGAAGGAATTAAAGGTTGTTCTTCATTTTAAGAATGCAACTACGCTGCAAGGAAATTATTAGACCGCTCCTTGTTTCTTTATTTCTTCCCTAACATTTTCGAATCGCCAAGGTCTTTTCTCTCATCCAAATCAAGACCTTCTTCTTCCCCATCATTTTCAATCCTTTCTTCAGATCCAGCATTAACCATATATTTTTCTAATGATAATTTTGGTAAAAATGGCTGTCTATGCTTCATCAGATGCTAGCAACGAATCTAATTAACAAGATCATTATTGAAACTATGCACAAGATCATTCTTAAATGCTGCCCAAAGCAGATTCTCAGCATATTATCTCTTGATCTTTTCAGCTGATGGATATTTCTTAGCATTCTCAGTGAAAGATTAAAACACATCCTTAGGGAGAATCATCTTAAGATCGTTCATAGAAACAGCAAGAATATCACAGTAGGTATCGGTTAAAGCAGTAAATGGTACATCAATTCCAGAAAAAGCTTCATAATCTGCAAATACACCTCCATCTCCTATTTCATCAACTTAAACTTCAACCGTTCTATATTTTTTCGCTCTAAGCTCCTCTACACTGGGCTCAGACATATCCATCGAGTTAAACAACGAAGGATCGTTCACAATATCTGTTTCATTCCGTCCATCATCTTCCAAAAACAATCAAATATCATTTAAATCAGAATTTTCTTTAAATTTCACATCCCATCAATTGTGTTAATCATCATAATTTTTACTCGTCAGCTTAAACTTAAGTGATGTAAGAATCTTCACACTTCCCTTTCTTACAAAAAATACTCCCTTTGGCTTTTCGTCTTCTCTGATAACAACTGTGGGTTGTCTGCATTCTGTTAATGTAGTTTTAGTAGCTAACTAAAAAATTTCTTTGCTCGACAGAGAGCGTAACTGCCATAATCCAGTAAAAAACTCCACCATTGAGCTCACTTTCCCTCCAGCATTTTTTGCAAGATATTTCTCGAAGACTGCTTTCTTCAACACTAAGAGACTTGTACCTTCAAGACAGATAGCTGTTGCAGTTCTTCTTTCATTGAAAAGTAAGCCTAACTCTCCAAAGGATTCTCCAGATTCAAGTCTTGCTATTTCTCTAACGCCAACTCCAAAAACATTCTATTCACCTTCTTTGTTGCTCTCTCCAACAGCAACTGCCTAAGGTGTCTTTGGTTTATTCGACTAATTTACTTAAACTTCTTCATTTTTTTTTGCTATTTTTTCTGTATTATTCTGATTTCCCTATTTGTTGTGACTGCCATTGTGTAAGTTCTTGGTATCTATTCCAGATTTAAGAAAGTGTTCAACATTATTTGGAGCTTAGATATACAGTCCTATTGTTCCACTCAAAATAATATAAAACTTATCTGCGTAATCATACTATCTAAACAAGATATTATCCTAATTATAACTTTCAAGCTCTAAGTTCTTCAGCACATCCGTGAAATATTGCGACTATCTGTAATCCTACAGAAATTTAACTTTACTCAAGCATTCCTTCATTTCTTCAATATTTTCAAGAGTCCTTTTGTCAACAGCTGTAGAAAGAATCCTAACTAACGCTCGAGCTTCTCTCCTTCCTACTGCTTGTGCTTTAGCTTGTTTGATACTCTGTCCGCGTAATCTAGGAGAAACAGGTGAATCATCACCTGAAATCACCATAGTATTTAGATTGAACGCTTCTTTCATTTCTTCTAAGTTTCTCAAAAAAAAGAAGTAAAAGCTCTTGAATTATAAACTAACTTATTAATTAATAAATAATTAGATCCCTCTCTTATTTTTTTTCCAACAAAGCGATTATCACTTTTGGGCAAAACATATTAAAAATTAACAATGATAAGTGAAATTTACATAAAAATAATGCAAACAAGAGAGTTGTAGGATTAAATCCTCAATCGAATTTGGATAAAGGAGAGGGAATAAATGCCACTAATTAAGATACAAAAATATAATTTAATTATGTGTTATCAATAGCATAGAAAACATCAAAAATTGAAACGAAGACTGGTAGGCATTTGAAAAACATCTTTTCTGAGAGTCAGTTTATTCAATTTTTACAAATATCCAAATATGTCAAGACTACAAAATAATTCCACCAAAAGAATGAAAGATCGAAGTATCTAAATCAATCTCTTTTAAAACAAAGACATTTCATGCAATCATAAGCAAATCTAATATGCCATAATTATTAGATATAATTTATCTTCACAGAATTAACATATTAATTACAAATATTATGATAAAAATATCGCAGTTGTTTCTTTTTTAAGAAAGCTTAATTAAAGAGGAGCTAATAGTAAATACTCAAGTCTAAAAATAAAACCCAAAAACAAAAATGCATCAACCGGGAATCGAACCCGGGTCAAAGCGATGGCAACGCTCTATTCTACCATTAAACCATTGATGCTTTGCTTGAGAATCTTAGAATAGAGATGAAGATATCCAAGAGCAGCATCATTCCTCTAATAAGTGAAATTCCAAGACTTATTCTTTAGATAAAATCTAATTAAGTACATATTTTGTAATAACCAAATTATGATTTGTTTTGCTCATTAAAAGAATGCTATGAAACTCAAATTGATCGATCAACAATACATATACACAGATTATCTGACTATCTAAAAAAATAAATCATTTTCCTTTATCGAATATTGTTTCTAGCAAAACCCCTTTGTATCAAGTGAGCTAGGAAGTTCATTTTAAAAAAAAAGTTTTAAAAAAGAAAAAAAAGAATCTTTGAAAGAAAATAGCAATATTTTATCCAAAAAATAAGTTTTTCTATTCCAAAGTCAGCTCTTCATTCAATTCAAACAGTTTACTGAATAAATATTTTCTTCCTATTCGGAAACTTCATTTTAAAACATAATCAAGAAGAATAATAAGGACCATACAGCTAAAAGATATAAAAAAAATGCCTTAAATAAAAAAGCTAAGGAAAGGCATGTGCAGAAAGAGAGGTAGAAGAAATAATATTTCGGCCTAAAATATATTTTTAGGACTATTTAATGATAATAAAGGAGCTAAAACTTTTATTTAACAATATTGGATTCATTATCTAGAGCCATTAGGCAGTTTTGAAATTCAAATTCTTAACTCTTAGCTCCTACTAATTGAGAACCTTATCAAATTAAGAAGAGAAGAAGTTGTTTGTTTTACAAAGTTATTCTAAGGGGAATGCAAATTGCTTGTAATAATCTCAGAATAGAACTTGAGGACTTAAAAGAATATTTTTTATTTAACTGAAAATTCCAGGTATTTCAACAAAGCAATATCCATTTCTACTAGATAAACTAAACATATCATATTACATAAGTTAATAAAAATAAACAATATTAAACTTCGAAATAAATCCCACAATATGCAAATCTAAAGACTATTTTTAGCTAGACGGAGTATATAAAATTCACAAAAATATTAATAATAGATTGTCTCTATCATGGCAAAATCTTAAAAATGCAAATTCCTACTAAGGAAACACATTAATAAATCAAACAATTCCTAACCTTCATTAGCTAAACACATCATTTATTCTTGAAAGTTGAACTCCATGAAGATATTTTTTTAAAAATGTTGTTATTTTAAAATAGGTTAAAACTAATTCCTATTGTATGATTTTTTTCTGATAAGGGGGATTGGATTTGATTAGGCTCATCATTATTAAACTCTTTCTCTGAAATTTTGAAATGAGCTCATATTTTTGAATAAATTAAGATAACTAGATTAGAAATGAGCACTAACCTCCCTAATGTATTGATTCATACCCTCCCAGCATTCTCAAACTATATTTAAACCACCCAAATTGGAGATCAGTGAAGAACATTAGTTTTACAATAATACTTAATCTAATCAATTTCTTTCTAATATCTATTGCTTATCTATCTCTTTTAGATTTCTCCAATACAATTAATAGCTATTAGGAAGCTGATCTTGTTGAATTGGGCTAGTAGAACTGCATTTCTGTCAATAAATGGATACTTTAACTTAATTACTTTCTGGTCGGTAACTTGAAAAGTCTCAATTGTAACTTCCTCTACGAACAAGCTTAATGGTATTTCTACGTTCCAACAAAATTGTATTTTGGATTATTTGAGAAGAAATAAGAAAAAATCCTTGTATTTTAAGGGGTTAAATGCAGGTATGAATGGTCCTTTTTTATGAAATAAATTAAAACAATAAAATATCCCAAAAGAATCAAAAAGAATAATCAAAATACTCAAGTTTTATCCTATGAAGGTTGCTATCCTTATCCTTGCTTGCTTGGCTGTTGCCTCTTGCGCTGTCTACCCTTACACTGTCTCTAACGACTGTTTGTCCGCTACCTGTGAAAGAAACTCCTGGAATGCTAACTCAACCACCTATTCCTATGCTTGCCCAAAATCTGGATCTAGAGCTGCAGCTTTCAGACAAATCCAAAACACAAACTAACTTTTCTTTGATTTCACTGCTTACAACATGTTCTCTTCTGACTAGAAGGTCTCTGTTCCTTTGATCTACAATCCTTCTTATGCTTCTTCTGGACTCCAATACTACTACACACTCTCCAACGGTGCTTAGTTCAGTATCCTTAACTGCACAATTTACAACGCAAGATCAGTTTCTTACCTCTGCTAATCTCACGCTCTTGTTGCTGGAAAATACATCAATGGAACATTCTAGGCTGGTTGCGCATTCGGACTTGACTACTCCAGCAATGGTTTCCTTAGTGAAGCAGTTCCTATTAACTTCTGAGAGAGATTATTCGATTGTTCTTTTTTAGAAATAGATTTATTTCATATTTGTATCCTTCATTAACTTTACTTCCTTTAAGGATACTTTCAAAAAACTTCTCTCTTTCTCTTTCGTTATTAAATTCTATGATTCAAAAAGCAAAGAAATTAAATCAGATTGTTTAGGCTATGCATATCATTGCCAAATTGAGTTATTTTATCATTCAATCATTTTCTTATTTTGAAATTAGAAATATTATCAAAACACTACAAACCAACATCGAACAAAAAACACAATATTTTTCATATTTTATTTTTGTTATTGGCTCAAAATAAAATGAAAGAAAACTATCTGGGGAATTTGGATGGATGATAATTATAATACTCAATTATTCATTCATTGTTTCTTAATCAAATAAATAATAATAGATTGCCTCTATCATGACAAAATCTTAAAAATGCAAATTGCCTACTTAGGAAACACATTAATAAATTAGACAATTCCTATTCTTCATAGTTAACTGCCTCATTTATTCGTGAGCGTTGAACTCCATGAAGATATTTTTTTTAAAATGTTGTTATTTTAAAATAGGTTAAAACTAATTTCTATTGTATTATTTTTTTCTGATAAGGGGGATTGGATTTTATTAGGTTCATAATTATAAAACTCTTTCTCTGAAATTTCGAAATGAGCTCATATTTTTTAATAAATTAAGATAACTAGATTGGAAATGAACACTAACCTCCCTAATGTGTTGATTTCTCCCCTTTTCCCAGCATTCTCAAGCTGCATTCGGAACACCCAAATTGAAAATCAGTGAAGAACATTATTTTTCAATAATCGCAATCTAATCAATTTCTTTCTAATATCTATTGCTAATCTATATCTTTTAGATTTCTCCAAAGAAATTAATATTCATTAGAAAGCTGATCTTGTTGAATAGGCTAGTAGAACTGTATTTCTGTCAATAAATGGATATTTTAACTTAATTACTTTCTGTTTAGCAATTTGAAAAGTCTCAACTGTAACTTTCTCTACTAACAAGTTTAATAGTATTTTTACGTTCCAACCATATTGAATTTTGGATTATTTGAGAAGAAATAAGAAAGATTCTAAATATTTAAAGAGAGAAAATGCTTGCCTGGATGATCCTTTTTATGAAATAAATTAAAACAATAAAATACCCTAAAAATTATCAAAATTCTCAAGTTGTATCCCATGAAGGTTGCTATCCTTATCCTTGCTTGCTTGGCTGTTGCCTCTTGCACTGTCTACCCTTACAATGTCTCTAACGACTGTAAGTCCGCTACCTGTGAAAGAAACTCCTGGAATGCTAACTCCACAACCTATTCCTTAGCTTGCCCTAGATCAGGATCTAGAGCTGCAGCTTTCAGATAAATCGATAACACAAACTAACTTTTCTTTGATTTCACTGCTTACAACTAGAAGGTTTCTATCCCTTTGATCTACAATCCTTATTATGCTTCTTCTGGACTCTAATACTACTACACACTCTCCAACGGTGCTTAGTTCAGTATCCTTAACTGCACAATTTACAACGCAAGATCAGTTTCTTACCTCTGCTAATCTCACGCTCTTGTTGCTGGAAAATACATCAACGATACATTCTAGGCTGATTGCGCATTCGGACTTGACTACTCCAGCAATGGTTTCCTTAGTGAAGCAGTTCCTATTAACTTCTGAGAGAATATTAGATTGTTCTTTTTTAGAAATAATTTTATATCATGTATGTGTCCTTCATTAACTTTACTTCTTTTAAGGATACTTTCAAAAAACTTCTCTCTTTCTATTTCATTATTGAATTCTATTATTCAAAAAGTAAAGAAATTAAGTCAGATTCTTTAGGCTATGCATATCATTGCCAAATTGATATATTTTTCCATTCAATATTATTCTTTTCTCGAAATTGGAAATATTATCAGAACATTACAAACTAACAAAGGACAAAAACAATATTTTTCATGCATTTTTCTTTTTATTACTCAAATTATTATTGATAGCTTTATTTGCCTTTATCTCAGTAAAATCTTAAAAATGCAAATTGTCTATTGAAGAAACACATTCATATTTTTGATAATTTCTAGTCTTCATAGCTAAATTCATTATTTATTCATGAAAGTTGAAATCTAAGAAGATATTTTAAATAATTTGTGTTTTTTAGAACAGGAAAAAACGAATTCCTTTTGTTTTTGTTTTTTTAAGATAAGGAAGGATATTGAATTTGATTAGCTCAAAATTACAAAGTTCTTTCTCTGAAATTCTGAAATGGGTTCCTTTTTTTATTATAAATTAAAATAACTCGATTGAAAGAGACTATTGTCCTTCCTAATATATTGATTTCTCCTCCTTTCCCAGCATTCTCAAGCTGCAGTTGAACCTACCTAATTTGAGATCATGTGGAGAGCATTGTGATTTCTATTGTTTATCTATTTCTTTTTGATTTCTCCAAGGAAATTATTATTATATAGGAAGCTATTCTTGTTGAATAGGCTAGTAGAACTGCATTTCTGTCAACAAATGGATACTTTAACTTATTACTTTCTGGTCAGCAACTTGAAAAGTCTATACTATTGTATATAATTAATAAGTAAGAGCTATATCCGCTAGACCATCCTACATAAGCTTTAAATCTCACAATGTATAAAATCTAAAGATTACCTTTAGCTAGAGAGAGGGACTTTTTTTCACAAAAATAGTATTGATAGCTTTCTTTGCCTTTATCACAGTAAAAACTTAAAAATGCAAATTACCCACCGAAGAAACACTTTCATAAATTTGATAATTCCTCTAAATGCATAATATATCTATGAAAATTGAACTCCACGAAGATATTTTAAATAATTTGTGTTTTTTTAGAACCAGAAAAAATGAATTCCGTTTGTTTTGGATTTTTTCCGATAAGGATATTGGATTTGATTTGCTCTAAATTACAAAGTTCTTTCTCTGAAATTCTGAAATGGGCTCATTTTTTTGTAATAAATTAAGATAATTCGATTCAAAGAGACCACTAACCTGCCTAATGTATTGATTTCTCCCTCCTTTCCCAGCATTATCAAGCTGCATTTATACTACCTGATTTTGAGATCAGTGAAGACTATTATTTTTAAATAATACACAATATAATCAATTTCTTTCTAATTTCTATTGTTTATCTATTTCTTTTTGATTTTCAAGGAAATTATTATTATTTAGGAAGCTATTCTTGTTGAATAGGCTAATAGAACGGCATTTCTGTCAATACATGGATACTTGTATTTTTATTACTTTCTGGTCAGCAACTTGAAAAGTCTCAACTGTAACTTTCTCTACTAACAAGTTTAATGTTATTTCTATGTTCCAACTAAATTGTACTTTTTACTATTTGAGAAGAAATAAAATAGATTCATTGTACTTAAAGATTCGAAGTGTTCGTCTCAATGGTTCTTTTTATGAAAATAATAATAATAATTTTATTCCTTAAAAATCAAAAAATAATCAAAATACTCAAGTTTTACCAAATGAAGGCTGCTATCCTTATCCTTGCTTGCTTTGCTGCTGCCTCCTGTGCTAAAATTTTTTACACTGTCTCTAGCAACTGTTTGCCCACTGTCTGTGAAAGAAACTCCTGGAATACTAACTCCACAACCTATTCCTATGCTTGCCCAAAATCTGGATCTAGAGCTGCAGCTTTCAGACAAATCCCTACCTCAAACTAACTTTTCCTTGATTTTACTGCTGACAATACGTTCTCTTCTGACTAGAAGGTTTCTATTCCTTTGATCTCTAATCCTTCTTTTTTTGTTTCTGGAATCCAATACTACTACACATTTTCCATTGGTGTTTAGTTCATTATCCTTAACTGCATAATTTCCAATGCCAGATTAATTTCTTAACTCTGCAAATCTCAAGCTCTTGTTGCTGGAAAATATATAAATGAAATATTCTAGGCAGGTTGCGCATTCGGACTTAACTACTCTGACAATGGTTTCCTTAGTGAAGCAGCTCCTATTAACTTCTGAGAGAGATTATTCAATTGTTACCTTTTAAAAATAATTTTAAATCATATCTTTCCTTCATATTGATTACTTCTTTAAAGGATAAAAATTTCTCTCAGTTTTCTTTCATTATTAAATTCTATGATTCAAAAAGCAAATAAATAAAATCAGATTCTTTAGGCTAGATATATCATTGCCAAATTTATATATTTTACCATTCAATAATAATCTTTTCTAGAAATTAGAAATATTATCAGAACATTACAAACTCACATTGAACAAAAAGGCAAGAATTTCATTTATTTATTTGGCCATTACTCAAATTAAAATGAGAGAAACTTATCAGGGGGATTTGGATGGATGATAAGGCCTTAACTCTAATCACACAAATAATAATATTGAGTCAAAGATCAGAGAACTTGTTTCTTTATTATCATAATATGTTATCCCCAAAAAAATAAGGTTTTTATTTCTTAGTACCCAACTAACATTTAGAATAAAATAAAAGAAAAAGAAAATCCTAGTGAACTCCAAATGAAATTAGCTCACTTCGTTTTATTTACGACTGCGGTTGTATTGGTGCTGACCGGCTTTGCTGTGATTTATTCACAAGAAAGAGAAGGAGATCTGCAGGATATGCGAACTCGTGAATCGTATTGCCAATCCTTCAGTGGTACTTTCGTATAATCTAATTGTCTGTCTAGCTAAAGAGGCGGCCTATGCCTAATCGGAGGTGATAATTAGTGCCACGCGAAGAACTCTGAGGAGTATTGCTTATCGTTTAGTGGAACTTTTGTTTAATCAAACTGCGAAGCGAGTGGAAGAGCTGGAATTTGCAAAATTGGTAACGATCGCGCATGCCACAGCTTCGGGTCAGAAGACTATTGCTATTCGTTCAGTGGTACTTTCGTCTAATCTGATTGTCTATCTAGCTCAAGAGGTGGCAAATGCCTAATCGGAGGCGATAAATTGTGCCACGCGAAGAACTCTGAGGAGTATTGCCAATCGTTTAGTGGAACTTTCGTTTAATCAAACTGTGAAGCGAGTGGAAGAGCTGGAATTTGCAAAATTGGCAACGATCGCGCATGCCACAGTTTTGGGTCTGAAATCTATTGCAATTCGTTCAGTGGTACTTTCGTTTAATCTGATTGTCTGTCTAGCTAAAGAGGCGGCCTATGCTTAATCGGAGGCGATAAGTTGTGCCATGCGAAGAACTCTGAGGAGTATTGCTAATCGTTTAGCGGAACTTTCGTTTAATCCAACTGCTAAGCGAGTGGAAGAGCTGGGATTTGCGAAATCGCTTCAGATCGCGAATGCCATGCAAAGATCATGCCATGAAGAGAACATACGTTTCTCATTAAATAAATAAATATATAAAAATATTCAGCGAATATTTATATAGTCCACTTAAAAAGAAACATGCAATTTCACCTAATAATCAACATTAATTACTTTACACAATAAAATATACAAAAAACTCACAATCTAAATATTTTAGAAGTCTAATTTGAATTACCTTGACCAATTGTATTTCCCCAACTTTGCTTACAATCATACCAAGAATATTTTCGAATCTTGTTAAAGCAAAAAGCCATTCAAAAAGATTTTTCTAATTCATTACACTCCCACTTAATTTAATAATCTGATTAGTTGCTGATAAGACCTAAACAGAGGGAGTATTCTGATCAGCCCCAGTTATGCTTTGGATCCTTTAAATAGGATGACACACACACATAGACATTGCTACTAGCTGATAAGAAAAAAAATAAAAGCAAGAAAATAAGTTTTTTTCATTCAAGAATTAACTTCAAAAACACCTTGAGATACCAAATTCCCAATAAAATAAAATAAAAATAAAAAATAAGAAAAAAATAAAAACAAGTATATTTCACAAACACACTCCTATTCAATGAAGTTCACTATCATCGTCATTGCCTGCTTGATTGCTACTGCTCTCTGCTAAACTTACTCATACACTGTCTCTAATGATTGCTCATCAGTCGCCTGTGACAGAAACTCCTGGACTGTCGGTTCAACTTCCTACTCATATGCCTGTCCTAAGTCTGGATACAACACTGCTGCATTCAGAGTCTAGAACAACAACCAAGTCTATTTTGATTTCACTGCTTACAACATGATGGCTTCTGATAAGAGTGCTACTATTCCCTTGATCTACAACCCTTCCTATTAATCCACTGGACTCTAATATTTCCAAACTCTCTCCAACGGTGCTTAGTTCAGCGTTCTCAACTGCACCATCCCAAATGCTTCCTAAGTATCTAACCTCTGTAATTACCATGAATTAGTTGCTGGAAAATACATCAATAACGTCTTCGTTGATGCATGTGCTTTCGGACTTAACTGAGGGACTAGAAGAAGAATTTAAAACACACAAATGTGTTCCTAAATAATTATTATATAATATAATGGCAAGAGCCTGTGCAAATTTTTGTTTTGTTTGTATGGGATGAAAAACATTTTTTGCTTTAAGAATCAACCATTTTTTAGATTTATTTCTTTTATTAAGTGAATAGTTTTGTTCTAGGTAGATTTATCCAGAATCAGGTGTTTTTATCGATTATTATTCCTTTTGCTTATTAAAAACTGCTCTTCTATTTTTGGAAGAATTTACTTTAAAATTCTCTCATCATAGGTGTCCTTGTTTTTTTAGTCATTTATGACAGAAAAATTTTTTAAAATTTTTTATTTGTTCTCAGACACCAGAGTAAAGCACCTGATGTTCAAGTTTACGATTTAATTAATCAAACGAACTGAAGTTAGTTTTGATTCTTAAAACTAACTTTTCCCTCTATTTATCAGATGGAAAGCTTGCTTGTTTCCCAATAACTCCTGTAGCTTTTCGAAAAATCCAGTTACATAAATGAAATAAACAATAATTCAACAAAGAAACAAATCAATGTCAACAAATTAAAAGCGCTTGGAAAATTACATTTCTATGTTTATCTGCTGATAATGTAATAATTAATCTAAAACTCTTTTTTAAATGTGATCCTATGGTTATTTACAAGCAATTTCTTGCAAGAATTCGAGAAAATCTTTATTTTAAAACAAAACTATTTTTATTTTCATTCTAAAAATATGAAATTTTCGTTGTCTTAAAGGAACTAGGCAGTTCAGTTTATAAATTGTGTAATCTCACACATACATTTATGTACTCAAGAATTAAATATCAAACAGGAGCATCATCTACAACAGCATCTTCTGCTTCTTTAGAGTTGTTAACTTCATTACCCTCTTCTTTCTCGGTTTCTTCTGTGTTCTTAGATTCTTCGCCATAAAAAATGGAATCTTTTCCAAAATCTCTCTAGAATTTATGGTTAACATCCCAAGCTGGAGGTAAGAATCGTGGTTTGTTGACATCTAGGAAATGCTATCTCCACATTTTAATAAATTCAATGATTTTTTCTTCCGAATCAAGCTTCTCGACAACAGCTTTTCCTATTAATATTTTATCATTTTGAGTTACTTCTTCCTTATTGAGACCTGCAAGTTTTTCAACAGATTTGAAAAGAGTCTCAGCTTGCTTTTCAAGTTTTAGCATTTTTGATTTCTTAGTCAAAGGCACTTCTTCCCCATAGAGTTATGGGAACTTTTCCTTCAAGCCATCAATTGAAATAATTTCCGAATAATAAGTTCTTATTGTTGATTTGCATTTTTATTTCGTTTCAACTGACATATCATCTTTGCTCTTGAGATAATCCTTCAGACTAGCCACTATTCTTTTGAGTTAATATCTCAAAGTACTCTACTTCTAAGCAGGAGGTTTTTGAATCTTATACAATTGTTAGAGCTTATCCTTCAATGCATCACTGTTTTTTCCAGCTTTTTAATGACATTTCACACAAAAAAGGACAATATCATGAGATCTGTGACTTTTGAATCTAAACGCAATTTAATAAACAAATTTATTAATTTCTACAAAAAAATCAAACATTTTCTGTAAATAATCATTTACTTATTCGGAAAGTTAGTCCTGTACACTGAGGGTATAATATGATATTTCGCAAGATGGTCAGGTTTTCCACAGACTACACAAACAATTTCCCTTTTGCTTGCATAGAAATAATTTTCTTTAAGTTATATTTCTTCTTTTAACTCTTCATGTGGAATGCCGTTTGGCTAGAAATTCAGTTTGATTATCGAAGGAGAAGTACTCACTAATGTAGCCAATCCCTTTGAAAGATACCAGTTTACTTTCTTTTCATCGCAGTTGCAAAGTTTCAATCCTTATGGAGACAATATCTGACAATGACCGTAGGGTTGTTTTTTCAAACTGAACTGCTCCTCGAATAATTATGCTCGCATTTCTTTTCTCTCAAGCTTATCGCTATGACCGCCTTTCTTAGTATTCATATATTTGGTTGTTTCAGCAATTAATTTAGCCTTCTCAGATATTTACTCCCATGAATTCAGAATTTCAAGAATCTGATCTTTTGTATCTGAGATGAATTAAGCTGGTGTTTATTCATTTAAACACCCTTCCAATGATTCAAGGTGTTTCAATTCTTTAGATGATTCATCGAAAGCTTAAACTACAATCTCAAAGAGTTGCTGATCTTACAGCAAAAAATTTGGGTTTAAATTCATTTTCTTGCCATATTCATCTTTTAATTTCAATATTCTCACAAAAATTGCAGCAATAATTGAAACTACTTCTTCTTCTTTGAAGAGAG
>Ga0302271_10002657_pt1 | contig 15889 bp, 9 predicted proteins | sample III_Bog_N1_1_FD_198767 | JGI IMG/M metagenome (GOLD analysis project Ga0302271, IMG submission 198767) | Peat permafrost microbial communities from Stordalen Mire near Abisko, Sweden - III_Bog_N1_1 | ecosystem: Environmental > Terrestrial > Soil > Wetlands > Peat | place: Sweden: Abisko...
GCACGATCGGCGACGACTCTGATGAAGACCTGGCAGAAGAGCAGAACGAAATCCTCTTTCGCGGTCTTTCGAAGCTGCGTCAGAATTTTGTCTTTCAAGTCCTCGCCGAACACATCGCGCGTGCACGCATGACCCAAACCCTGATGCGCATCAGCGAAGCCGCATCCAATGTTGGCTCGCGCCGCAAAGGTGCGATCTGGGGGGAGGATAATAGGACCAATAATCAAAGAGATGTTGAGCTTTTATCTTACTATTTTCTTTGAAGGGATTAAATATACAATTATTGATTTATTATGGGGAGAGAGAGGGAAGGAATCATACCAAGGGCATAAGTTGTTCAAATCTATTCTCATTTTGTATATATTCAATTAGATATCATACCTAAAGAAAAAACTACTTAAATGCTATCCTCTAGACTAAACTGTATTGAAATTGACGTAAAATGATGCAAAATTGTTAATTCTTCTGACGGAAAATTTCTTAAAAATCAATGAAAAAGCATACCCATTGAAATCAAGTATTTTTATGATTTCAAGCATTCTAAGGATGTTGTTGCGCTAGAAATACTAAAATTACACCTCAAACAGCATTTGACAAACCATTTAAATTTTTAAATAAAAACTACGAAGATAACTATGTTTTTGGGGTACCATTTGTGATAATATGAAATTTGGTAATAAAAGAAAATCCTAAATTGGGTTGAAAAGGCAGCAGCGTAATCGGCTGCTTGAGATATATTAATTAATTCAATAATAACAAATAAGTCATATAAAAAAAGGGGGAAAACACCTACTTTTAGAAAAATTAATCAAATGACTTAAAATAAAACTATTGCTTTGTTCGCTCTTGCTGCATTGCTACTCGCAGTCAGTGTTTCTGCCAAAACTGCATAAGAATGGAAAACTAGAAACATCTATCAGATCATCACTGACAGGTAGAGAAAGAAGCCCTCCATTTCTCCATTTATCTGCTCTCCAATCTTTTTTCTTTTTGCTAAATTGTTCCTTTTTTTTTGTGTTTCCTGAAAGATTCTCTTTGGGTAATGGCGCAACTCCTGGATGCGATTTGAATACCTAACCATACTACTGTGGTGGAGACTTCAAGGGAATTGAGAACAATCTTGCTTACATCAAGAACTTGGGTTTCAACGCTATTTGGATCTCACCTATTCCTGATAACTATCCAAATCAATTCCACGGATATGCTGCTAAGAACATGACTCAAGTCAATGAGCACTTCGGAGGTGAAACAGCCTTGAAGTCACTTATTGATGCTTGCCACAAACAAGGTACTTTTTTAAAAATAAAAATATTATTTATTTCATTTTCTGTTTTCTCTCTTTCTCTCTCTCTCTTTTCTAACAGTTGTCTATCAGTTTTGATTTGATAGCACTGATATGGAAAATCAATGATCAACCCTTATTCTCTCTCCCCCTCTTTTTTTTATTTTTCCTTATTTTCGCTTAATTTAGTATCCATCCCCTTCAAATATCTTTTAGACGGTGGCTGTTGTTCCCACATAAAACTACAAAACAATAACTTTTTAATTAATCGAGTAATCAATTTCAGGCACATAATTTTAACCCCTCTCTTCCTTTCTTTCTTTTCCCATTTCCCTTATTCTTTACAGTTTACTCAATTTTCAATCATTTTGTATTGTTCTTTTTTCTTATCTTTTTTTTTTTTTCAAGACATCTGGGTTATGGTTGATGTTGTTGCTAACCACATGGGAAACCTCGACTAAGACTACTCTTAGAACGTCCCTTTCAATGATGCTAGTGACTACCACAGCTATTGCATTATCTCCGACAATGATTTCAACTCTAGAAACATGTACAACATCCAACACTGCAGACTAGCTGGACTTGCTGATCTTGATCAAGACAATACCTTCGTTGGAAACTATCTCCTCAGCTGGATCAAGGGGATCATTGATACCTTTGGATTCGACGGTATCAGAATCGACACTGTCCCTGAAGTCCTCCCATCTTTCTGGAAGCAATACACCGACAGTGCTGGTGTTTTCGCTACTGGTGAAGTCTTCGATGGAGATTTCGGATACGTTGCAAGTTTCATCCCTTCTCTTGGATCAGTCTTGAACTATCCCTGGTACTTCAATATCAGAGACTTATTCGTGAACCAAAGAGACATGTGGGCTGCTAGAACTTACTACAGCAATTGGGCTGCTTAGAATGTTGATATTTCCGTCTTAACTCCATTCGTCGATAACCACGATAACCCAAGATTCCTTTCCGATCAAGTCTTCGGATCTAGAGACAGAGACTCCAGAATCAAGCTCTTGAAAGGATACACTGCCTTTACATTGACTTCCATTGGTATTTCCATTATGTACTACGGAACTGAACAACTCTTCTCAGGAAACAACGATCCTTATGACAGAGAACCTCTCTGGTTTAGCATGAACCAACAATCAGAAATGTAAACACAAAAAAGCATATTTTCCCATCTAACACTCATTCTAATTTTTCCTTGTTTTTCTTCTTCTTCAGGTTCGTTTATGTTTAGAACATTCTGAAGGCTAAGACTTTAACTAAAGCTGGTCTTGAAAAACAAACTGAAGCCTACTGTGATGGTGATCTCTACGCTTACTACAGAGGCAAACTCTTCGCTGCAGTCACCAGCAAATTCTCCACTGTGTCTAGATAGATCATCACTCACCCATATGCTAATGGAGATGTCATCTGCAATATCTTCTGGCCTAAAGACGATTGCATCACAATTGCTAACAATCAATTCCAACTTAATCTTCTCAACGGTGAAGCCAAGCTCTACATTCCTAAGAGTCTCCTCCAAGAAGCTACACCTGCCTCCGAATGAGGAGTTTACTTAGCATTTTATTTAACAAATAACTGTAATTTTTTTTGTTAATTGTTTGTTAAGAATTTAAAAAAATCATTCCAATTAATGTCATTTTATCTTTGTAACTGAGTTATCATTAGAATTGAATTCATTTATAATAATGGCAATAACTATCCCTCTTTCTGTTTTCTTCACTAATCTTAATTGTAATGCTCATGATTCTCAATTTCTTTTCTCAAAATACTTTATTATTAAAAGAGATATTCACCCTAATTACCAAATCCAACTAAAACCCTAAATATATTTTTATTAAATCCTCCAATCTTCACTCGATATCTAAAGGAGATCTGAAAATATCTTTTGTTATTTGAATTGTCCATATTAATTCCCTTTATTAAGCAAATATTCTTCTTCTAAATTGAATATTTACAATTCATTTTTACAACCAAAGTATTATGAAATATTGCAGTTCTAATTAAGAATATCCATTTATCGATACTGCAATACCTCACTTGTCACAGCATGAAGCACATTCAAATCAAATAATATTACTTAAAAAGTGCCATATTAATCTTAAATCATATGCATACATATTTAACATACAATTCTTGATTTCTTTTTGTTTTAATCAGAACTTAAAGTATTATGATTCTTTGCATCCCATTTCAACGAAGAGCTTCTTAGCTAGATTTGTCATTGGGAGAGGTCCACAAGAGCAGCAAAGCACACTAGAATCAACTTCCTCGAAACTCTTCTTCATCATGTCTAATGTGACAAACCCACCGAAGTAGTGCCAGTTGGAAGGAGGCTAAATTCAAAGAAATTTTAAAATAAACAAATAATTTTCAATTTTCTGCTAATTAATGAATCTAAAATAAGAGCTCATTACTGTATCTAATGTGAAGCTGAGCTTTAAGTTGCTCTTCTTAGAGTAGTCTTCCAGTTCTTTTCTCAGCAAAATGTCCTCCTAAGTTCATGCAATCAAAAAAACAAATAATTTTTAGTTTTCATTTCATTTTTAACCTTCCACACAGAAACTAACTAATTTTACTCTTTCTTCTTATTCATTTTACCTCTGTTTTGTTTGCATAAAGTAAGAATAGTTCTGTGTTATCGTTGTCGTCGTTGCAAACCTATTGAATGATCTAGTACATTGGTGTCAAACCTGTGCCTCCAGCGACCATGAAGATCTTCTTGTAGGTACTCTTTTAGATCCCTGCATCCTCGAGTTTTCTGTCAATGACTACCTTTCCTTATCCGAAGTATTCCAGGAATCCATGAGGTCCAGTGACATTCAACTCAGAGTTAAGGGGAAGCTTCTCAAGGAAAGGAGTCAGCTAACCACCCTCAGGGAAGCGAGGATTCTCGTTGGGTCTGTAGATCTTAATTACTTGCTCGAAGGTACCCTAATAAAAGAACAATTCAAATAAGCTATTGGTTTGTTTCATAAATAACCTCATCTGCAAGGCAGAATTAATTGCTTTTTACCTTCTTATCAACTACTGAAGTTGGAGTGTACTTTCTGGATACATCTTCACCGTTGACCTTGGCACTTAAAGTAGCAAAAAATTATCAGAAATTATTAGATTTATTCTCTCCTTAAACATATTTCTCTTTCTGTGTTTTTACTGAATAATGTAGTGCTTTCCGATGGGCACACCGAAGGTCTATTGCTGATTGGGTAGTTAAAACACAAAGTTAAATGTATCATGAGAAATCTTTTGTCTCTCGACTAATGTGACTTTGAGTGGATTCTTGGGTCCAACTGAGCTTAGGGCAGTTGCGGGTTTCTTTGAATTCTTGGTGATGAACAAGAACACAGCCATCAAAATAGCTGTAAAGGCCATGAATATGCTGAAACTAGCTGATATCATAAGAGAAATAATGGTACTAAATATAAGTATTTGCCCTTGTTTCGGTACTTTGAAGAAAACAAAAACAGTATTAATTTTTTTATTCTTTTTTCCCCTTGCTTTGAAGGGAGTATTTTTACCCCTCAATACAGTGTTATCGATTACTCTGACAGCATATCTCTTGGAATGCGTCATTAAATTCCAGTTGATTATGTAGTAGAATCATTCCTCATCAGAAATGACGACACGAACTAAATGGAATATCTTGTTATTATAAAAAAAGAAAACTAGATTTCTATTTAATGAACTCCCTTTTTCTTTTAAATTCAGATTTGATTTCGTTGAATCGCGACATTTTCCATTTTTTTTGTTGTAATCCTAAAAGCTCTAATTATTTAATTATGACCCATGATGTTTTCTTGAGTGATTAGAGGATTAAATCAAGCAATTCAGATATGCAAAGGGATGATAGTATCGTTTTTTTGTAATTTAAATATTGATTTCTCACAGATTATCGAATGGTTCTACCCTTTTTTATCCTGCTTATTTATTATTAGAACTATTTTATTGCTTAATAGCTCCTAGAATGAAAAGAAAAAATATTTCTTTAACTTAATCGAATAGTAATACAGCATTTGCTTAAAAATATTTGTTATTAGGTTATAAAAAAGATAATTAAGAGATATTATTACTCATATTTTACTATTTTATTCAGAATCAGATCATTTTCTTATTTTTCTTATTAAAATAAAAGAACCTCTGATTTTACTCATTCTAAGCATAATCCTTTGATCTAAAACTAGAAATGCAATTCTTTTTCTTCTTGAAATCTCAATAATAATTAAAATTCTATGTATTTTGACTTTGGGTTTATGCCTGTTACTATCCTACAGGATCATTAAGGTAGCTTCTTTGTTAATCTACTTGCTGGTAGCTCCAGATTGCCAGTTGTTGTTGTTGTTGTTGTTGTTATTAAAGTGTGTTTTGATACTCTCCATTGAAGTCTCTTGCATTTAGGTTTGCTGCTAGACTTTTGAATGGTTGATAAATTGGACTTATCATTTGCTCCTAAGTTTCACTAGAAAGAACACCATTTCCAGTAATGTTAAGTCTATATTTATGAGGCTAGTTTAATAGGTTCATAAAATGCTAGCATGCTTCGTTTAACTTGCCTTCTCTGATAGCCCTTTAGAACTCTAGAATTGTCGTGCTGGATTGTTACTGTTACTTTTATAAAGCATTTTTAGAAGAGGATTATTATGATTTAGATGTGTTTACCTCAATAGGACTGCTCACGCTGTTGTTTCCACCATTTAAGATAGTTTATCCACTCATTTTTGTGTCTAAAATCACTCCCTAAATAGCCAACTTTTGTAAATATTCTAAGTTTCTTTTTTTTTCTCTCAGGAAACTTTAGAATTAAATTTTGAAGATAAAAAGACGGTTCATATGGGTAATTGATTCAAAAATTAGATTTTGCAGGTTGATTAAATAAGATAGCTAAGAAATCAAAAGGGAGTGAATAATTTAATCAACTAAATATTAGATATTTATTGCTATTTTTGTTTAGAAAATGACATTCTGAGCTATTGTCTCTGGTTTTGTAGAAGGTTCTTATTGGACTTGGGTGAAAAGAATAAAAGGATATTTTTTATCATTTTTTTAAGAATGATAGGTGTTATCTGGAGAAACGATATTTTAAAGACTCCAAAATCAATTTTAAACTCTTTATAGCCCAAACTTCCTTAATACCTTTAGTGAGATTTAACAAAATTCTAAAAACTTGGCTTTCAAGCTCAAACGACTGCTGAAAGAATGGAAACATTTTAACCTGATAAAATATTTTATCCTTTGCAGAATAGGTCATTTTTTATTTGAAATTACAATCTAAATAAAAATATTTAGAAATATTCAGAACAAAAGCAGAACGATTATTGTGCGAGTTAATAAGTTGTAATATTACAGAAAGGATGGATGATTGAAGATTCGAAAAAGAAAGGGATAATGTTATATATTTGGATGGATGATACGAATACTAATAATTAAAAATATCATCTTATGGTGGGAAGAAAAAAGAATAAAAATATAATCTGATCTTGTGGGGGCAAAAAAATTTCAACGGATTCAGAGTCTGAGTGGTTATAGGGGAGAGGATTAGAGAGAGATGAATCAAGTAATTGATTAATATTTCCGGTTGTTCGAGGGATTGAAAATGCGTATGGTTGATTTTTAATTAAAATTATCTATGAAATGTTACAACATAATGTAATTTAGCTTCAAATTCAGTAAGTACAAGAAGAAATGGAAAGGAGTTACAGGGAATATATAAAAGAGGAGTAAATGATTAAGGGGAGGGGGAGACAAATGAGAAACTGAAGAGATTATGTTGATGAGATGAAGTGAATAATAAATGGGTAGTGGCGAAACATGAAGACAGAGAAATGAGAGAAATACAATGAAATGTTGAGGATATTTTTGAATTGTGAAAAGAGAGAGAGAGAATGTGTGAAAATGATGAATATTTATTATGGGAGAGAAGAAAAAGAATAGGGGGTTCTACTCAGAATCTGTGGATGTACACACCTGAGGACATCTTTTTGATTCCCTTTGCGATACGTGCAACCCATTAGATGTAGTGCTTCCCAGTGAATTCGTTTTACCAGGCTTTGGATTGGATCTTTTACTTGATGTTTGAAGAGTCCTCGAAGAATTCCAGGGAAAGAGACAGAAGTTGCTACTTCACATAATTCATGTAGTCCATATCTTCCTTTGTCCAGGTAGGAGTGCTAGAGTTTCCCTTAGACCCTTAGAGCTCAGAGAAAATGAGTTTATGAATCTTAACATCAGCTGGAGTCAATTATGTGATGTTCCAGTCGTTGAGAGTAAGGAAGAGGACTCTGAAATGAGATAAAGTGAAGATATCAACTTTTTGTCTCATTTTTCCAGATCCCTTGACACGAATGATGTACTTAATCAGATGTTTGACTTCATTGTTGTTTGGGAGGACATCAGTCAGGAAGTTCAGTAAAGAGACCATGCAGAATTTGTTAGCGTTCTTGAGTTGAGATTGCTGTTTCTGAGAAGCAGGGATTATCACAGCTGAAGTAGGTTCAGAATTATTTACTTGAGAGATGGTTTTATGAGCACTCAGAACCTGAGAGTTTTCTAAGGATTTTTCATTCGAGGAAAGGAGGCTTCCATCAGTGCTATCCTCGTGTTTAGTCTCGAGAGTTTCACGACGGCAGCGAGTTTCTTCGAAGAATGAAGCAGCAGGTTTGTTGAGAGATTGGCCGTTGTTGTTGTTATTCACAGAGAAACCGAGTTCTTGAGTGGTTTGTGATACAGCATCCATATCTTGCAGATTCCACTCGTATTGTGGTTTACTAGGGACAATATATTACTGTTATTGTTACTATTATTATTGTGTGGCTTACTGGAAGTATTAGTAATAATTATGTGTGGCAACAGTATTTGTGAAGACAGCGCTAGAGGAGTAGTTATTGTTGGCATCGGCATCTATTTGACTAGATTGTTGAAGATAGTATTATTATCTAGATTGTTCTTGATTGTGGAGATTTGAAGGGTGGAGAGAGAAGGAAATGTGAGAGGAAGGAAGGTTATGATGAGAAATAGGAAGGGAATGAGCAGAATTATAATGATGTTATTGGTAATAGTAAGATTCGTCTTCAGCAGTTTGGAAAGGCATTTACTATTAGTGTTCGTTTGTTTCGAAGAAATAGCTACTTGGATGAAGCTAGAACGAATTGAAGTTGCTGTTGTGATGATTGTGGATTCTTTCAGCGAAGTCGAAGGACATTTTTGTGAAAATAAAGAAAAAAGAAGGAGAAGGTGAGAAAGATGAGAAGTGAGAAGGTGAGAGAGAATTGGGGGTGGGCTAGGTCAGGCCAGAGCGAGATAAAATGTTCTCTATGGAGGGTGATGAAGTTTCGAAAGAGGAAGGACCTGTTGTCTGTTGGGTATTTTGAAGTTTCTGAGATTTGCTTTTTTTCCTTAGATTATGTTTTTGATCTTTTTATAATTACTTCTTCTTCCGTCGTGTTCGCCCCCGGATGTTTTAAACAGATGATGATGTGCCTTATCCGTAATATTCATTAGATTATCTTGAGTCTATTCTTCTTTTTCATGCCTGGGTTTTTTTTAATTAATTCGAATATTGTCCCTTCAAATAAGATTAAACTGATTCGAAAATCAAACAGAAAATGCATCCAGATTCCACACGTCCTGGTAATCATTCACCCCCGTTCAACTTAGATTGTAATCAACCTTTCCCAGAATTATACATATAAATTCTTATATTTTCTGACACCCACTCATTCTTCGATGTTTTTCTTCTCACAAAACATAAAATCTTCTAAATAGTAACTAACACAGTTTGGAGGGAAATCGAAATATCTCATTCGATAACAAAGAAGGGTATCACTGATTCTCTTATTTCTTTGGATTAACTTAATCATAAGCAGCTTATTGTTTTGAGGAATTTTCAGTAAACACACGTCGAGCAAGCAAGTTAGCTAGCAGATCAGCAGATCAGAAAGTCTTATGCTGATAGGCAAGACACAAAATTTGAATAATTATTCTTTGCACAACTAAAACTTTTATTCCAACAACGAGGGAGTTTTATGGGAGAAAGTTTGTTGAGTAAATCATTTTTCACCCAAAAAGTGAGACAATTGACGGATTAAATATTTTTATTTAATATTTGAGGGAAACAACAAAAGTTGATGATCTGGCGGGCTTTATTTCATTCAAAGCTCTATGTGTGTGTGTTTCTTTCACTCTATTTGCATGTCCAATCAACATGTAAATTTGAAATAATTCTCATGGATTTTTCAAGGCTAAATTATCATAAAAGGATTGGTTTCGTAATCTTTAAAATCAAATAATTATTCAGAATCAACCAAACTTTAAGAGGAGACAACATCGTTAGTATTATGATTTCAATTTTAGAATTACGTTGAAAAGTAGAAAGAGCCAGTAGTTTCTTGTTTCTCAAGTAAAGAAATTCTGTAAAAGTCTTCTTTTTTCTTGGTATTTTTATGATCAAAAAACCACAAATCAAAGCTATTTCGTTGATTTGAGTTTATGTCTAACACCAAAAAGGGTGAACTGTGAGTGATAATGGTTATTTTAAGGAGAATTGATGATGTAATATGATTGTTTGTTTATTCATTTATACCCCCACTGCATGGATAAAACAAGAATTTTGCTGTGACAAATCTGATGAATTAACCCTGGGAGAGTGATTCAACTCTGAATGGGAGTCTGAATCACTCCCTGTAAGTATAGCGGTGTAACCTTGATCTCCTATTTTAATGATTAGTTTCATTGGAATCGCAAAATACATTTTCTACCTGATTTTTTTCAACCTAACAAGTATCTTACTGATATTCTGTTAGCTAGACCTTTCACTTGAGTAGACTCCATACATTGAATTGCTTAGTTTATCCTAATTTCTTCCATTTTTTATTCTTATCAAGACTTCACTCTACTTTGGTTTTGAAATTTTCGAGTTAACTTACTCTTTTTTTTTCATTTTTAAATCCTTTCAAAAAATCATCACATTACCTTCTACAAACCTCAATGTTCTCTTTAATCTTTTTAATGAGAAGTTAGAGGTATTCCTAGAAGAGATATCAAAGGTTCTAATCTCTTGTGTATCATTCTTATGCTAATTCCTTCTCATAAATCGAATCCCAAAAAGTTCATACAAAATCAATCTTCCTTTATTAATTTCTTCTTCCTTACTAATATGTCCTTATTAGTAAACAGTCCTATGACACATTCATCTAATTGGCTGTATATCATATAGACTGAATATACGCCACTCTACCTCCCCAAATTGTCTTTTTCCAAAGAATGAATCAAATTAAACAATTTTTTTTCCCAATTATTTCGAATAAACGTCAAAGGTTCTATCTGCTGTTTGCTTAACCCAGAATTTTTTCTTATTTTACCTAAAACTACTCATAAACCTTATTTTTTACCTGTTAGACTGTTAGAGGAATTATGATCTTCCGTTTATTCAAATTCTAATTCTCCTTGAATATTCTTAGCTCATTGTTTTTATAATTGCTTTGCTTGAAAATCCTTATTTTTCTTTGCAAACCAGCTTTGTTACAGCAGAAAGATATCTGAAGTCTCTTTTAACATAAATTTTATCAATATCTATTCTGTCGCTCTTGTGATTTTAAGACCTGTGGTTTCTATTTCAGTCTAACTCAACTAACTGACCCAATAATTTAAGGCAAATTATCTTCTCTTGATTTGATCTGTTAAGCTATCATTCCTTAGATAACACAATCAAATATTGATCGAGATTGTTATTTACAACAAAAATGAATTGATTACCCTTTGCTTGAATTGTTGTGACACAGCTGATTATGTTGAATATTCATGAAAAATATCATTTTCTTTTGGAGAATGAATCTAGAAATCTTAATATTTGGGACTCAAATGTGAGAGACTACTTGAAAAGCAAAATAAGCAAATAGACTTAAAAAATGAAAAAATCTTTGCAGAGGTGCGAAGAGTTAATATAGATAAAGGATATGCTCAATCCTCCGTGAAAAATAATTTAAAGCCATGTGAGCTTCAAGAAAGAGACTCAGATAGAGAGAATTGCACAAACTTTTCTAGTTTTATAAGGTAAAATAGTAGAAATAAAGAATAGCCTTTGGAAGAATAGAAAAAATATCAGATTTATCTTATCATTTTGGTTCTTTTTTTCCTATTCCTTCAAGATTATTGTTTTTGTAGTAACTTATGAAACAGTAGTTTGTTCTTGTAAAATAGAGTCATGAAAGGGAAACTCAATAATTTGACGAAACTCGATATTTAGATCAATTTAATTTGTCAACCTCTTTTAAAATATGGAATAATAAGCATTCGAATGATTAGAATAATCTTTATTGATAACCAAGATATAACAACAGCATTAATAATCAAATAATCCCTCTATTTCTTTTCTTTTTAATTTAAATTCAAACAAAAAGAGCAAACTAAACATTGTTTAATTATTCAGCTCCCGAAGAATAACTCACACACAAACACACAAGCAAATTTGAATAACAATAATGGCTTCTCTACCCACTTCGATAGGAATTTATCGCTTTGAGAAGACTGATAAAATCGGTGAGGGCACCTATGGAGAAGTCTACCGAGCGAGGAACACACTTACTTCTGAGATCGTGGCACTTAAGAAAATTAAACTTGAAAATGAAGATGAAGGTGTGCCTTCCACTGCGCTCAGGGAAATATCTATCCTCAAAGAACTACAACCACATCCAAACATCATCACGTAGAAATATTTTAAAATTGCAAAGGGTAGAGAGGAGAAGATCTTTGCAGGATTCTTAATTGAACTTTTGGTTTTTCTTGATCATAGAATGCATGAGGTGATTTATTAGCCGCAAGAAAAGAAGCTGTATCTTGCGTTTGAATTCGTCGATCAGGATCTCAAAAAGTTCTTGGATACATACAGGAAAGATAAATCCTTGAAGCTTGCACCATTGTAAATCAAAGTAAAAACAAAAAACAAAAATATTATTGTATTGCTGAGATGATTGTTTTTGAATGTCATGGTAATTTTGCTTTTTTGGATCGTTTCACTCAAAGCTGATAATGTATTAGATCCTCAATGGACTTAACTTCTGTCATAGTCGCAGGGTGATCCACAGAGATTTAAAGCCCTAAAATATTCTAATCAGTAAAAAGGGAGACATAAAAATCGCTGATTTCGGTTTAGCTAGAGCATTCGGAGTCCCTATTAAGACCCTCACGCATGAAGTTGAGACTCTTTGGTATCGAGCACCTGAGATTCTTCTAGGATAAAAAGCATACAGCTTAGGCGTTGACACATGGAGTCTAGGATGTATTTTTCATGAATTAGTAGAAAAAAGAGCTTTGTTCATGGGTGATTCTGAAATCGATTAAATCTTCAAGATCTTCTAATTCCATGGCACGCCCACTGAGCAAACCTGGCCTGGACTCAAGGAATGTCCATATTTCAAGCCAACTTATCCTCGTTTCAAGAAAAGTGATCCAAAAACTGTCTTGAAATCCTTCGATCAATAGGGGTTTGATCTTATGTGCAAGTTGATTGCACTTGACCCAGCTGAAAGAATATCCGTGAAGGACGCACTGAGACATCCTTACTTCGATGAGCTAACTTATTAAGACATTGGAAAGTATGATCCCCAACAGTAGAAGGACATAAACAGTTTCTGAGGGAATAGTTTATGAAAATTATGCAAAGCAAATAATTAATAACTAAAAACCAATCATCGTCTTATGTAAACAAAATGGTTGAAGACATATGAGAGGCTATTTTTTTGCCTGTGATCTCCTGGATAAGCTTTAATGATGGGTAGTAATGCCAAATGAGATTTCTGTTTCTTACTGAAACTGTATGTTGACTTTATGTTTGTTTACTATACATAAGGAATCTCCAATAGTATTAACAACAAATCTATTCAAATTATGGGTGATAACGCAAATGTATTTAATTTGTTAAGTTAGAAGCACTCAAATACTCTTAACACTTCTCTCATTCTTCCCTTAAAATTTTCCCTATGATCATCATTCATTTTTCAAATCATGATCATATTCTCCACTTCAAATTCTAACTCAAAACGAGGATAAGTTGTTATTGATTTAATCAAAAATTAAATACTTTTCTTAGTTAATAAAGAAGGAAAGCACCTAAAAGCAAGAAATTAAATGGGAAGTAATTATCAAAACACTCATGAATCCTCTAAAATAATTTGTGTTTGCTAAATTTTTAGATCATAAGCATGTGCAAAGTCAAGAAATAACCAATTGTAACTTCCTTCATAGTCACAAAAAAACAAGCCAAAATAGATTTTTTAGTATAATTTCTAGATTTACTAATAGATTTTTCTGTTAAGATAAGTTGTTATTTTAGCAATAATTCATTTAATTATGTTGAATTTGTGCAAACAAATAAAATGTTAGAGCAAGATATGATGATAACTACTAAGAATCCTATTAAATAGCTAGTTTCTGAATATTATTGGAATTAAAAGCTATCTGTAATTACATGATTGACTCAAACAGCTAATAAATAGATTCAAATTAATGAAACAAAAAGCAAAGACACTCTTTTCTTATCAAAATAAATAGAATTGGTTAATTTCTTTCCTTGATGCAGATTAGTAGAGCATTCTAATCAAGAAGATCATTTGTTTTTAAAATAATTTCTCACTTTTATTCTAACTATGTCTAAAAATTTTTAAACAATAATAATTACCAAAGCTTCATAATTAGAAAAGGTTAGCTGCAATTATGTTGTGGAAGAGAATTCTTTAATCATTTTGAATAAAATGCCTCAAAAAGCTCAACCTTATCAGTATCAAGCTTAAATCAATTAATAGTTAACTTTAATCCCAGTTTCAGATCAGAAAACTCAAGAAAGAGTGTAAAATCTAACAATACTACCAACTAAAGATAGTCTGCTTTCAAATTGCGGTGGTTAAGTACCTTGAATTGACGGTAAACTATTGTCTAATTGATCTCGAAGATTCATACAAATGATCAAAATGTGATCGTTAATTTCTGAATTGCCTGCTGGTGCAATCTTTTAGTCAATATCTGGCACATACTGCGTATTAATTATCATAATTCTTTAATAATGAAATCCAATCACTCTATTAATAATAATAAATGTCTATTTGTGGTTATCCTAAAGATGAATCCCTCGTTTGAAAGCATCTTTGACCAGATAGGTATTAAAGTTTAGTCTTATTGATTTTCTAAATATAATAACTCAACATTCTTCACTATTTTGTGTAACAAATACAGGTAATTTGACTGGGGGAAAATACCGATTTTCTGTTGTCTCTCTAGAATGAATTGGATTTACATTCTGTAAATTAAAAAACTATGGGTGGTAATCTGTCTGTCTTGTTTCTGATTCTATTTTCACAGGAAACATTCTAACCAGAAGAGAATTCTTAAAAGCGGGGAAGAAAAATGCAGAGAATATGTGTTTTGATTGATTTATTTGCGTGGAGCATAATGTCTGCAGGAAGGGATAGTCTGAAAAGTCGCATACAAGTGGGGGCACAAAGCAAAAAATACGTAATAACTTTTTAAAAACAAGTTTAAAATTCAGAAAACAGAGAAAGTAACTCGAAATGCAGAGTGCTTTTGAACCAACAACATCAACGGCTGTAGAACAGCAGGCTTAGTTGCATACATCAGAACAAATAGATTTGAATAGCGATTCTCCTCCATCTCGGATATCATTCTTGTTCCTCACTCTAGCAGTTGGTCTCTTTGAGCTATTTAGGCATTTCTTCAGTCTTTTCAAATACATCATACCCTCCAATATCAGAAGAATTAGTAGTAACAACTGCTAGAAGCATGGTAGAACCGATGCTAGGATGGACTGCAAACACTGCTAAAAAACTGTAAAGCTTCCTGAAAGAGCATACAACGATCTAAACTGCGCGATATGTCTTTACCCAATTAAGCACAAAGTATTCTACTCCTGCAAGCACTCCTTTTGTGGTAAGCATGCTCTTATATTATTGACATTTATCGCAAAAGATCATCTAAAAATAGAAGAATAAAGAAACTCAAGCATACTCCAAATAAACCAGACAACTCTTAAATTTAAAAAGAGGGGAGAAAGAGAAAGAGATTATTAACTGGGTGGCTTTCCTTCGCTGAATAATCTTGAAGTCCTATTTGGAGGAGATTAAAAAGCTAATTCAGGATATTTATTTAGCTTTTAAACCCTTAAGGAAGCAATATAAAGCAATAAAGGCATTGGATATTGTTTTTTAAATATTATTTTATTGCTTCTAGATAGTTGCTTAATGATAAAAAATTGTATTTTTTCAGCTGAATGCACAGTGAAATACTGGGAGAAAACCAATTTCAAGCAAATCAGATGCTTCTTCTGCAGACAGCAAGTTGATATGATCTACAGGGACTTCAAAACAAGATCAGATGAGGGATTATTAAGGTTGCGCTCCAGCATTCGATCCTATAATGCCACCTTCGCTCCCAAAAACAGATCTGTAAATCAAAGTTTCATCACTCTGATTACACACATATCTTACTTATTATATAATATTCACATTAACTGCATCAACTGACTCACTCACGCACTGTGTTGCATCACTCTGCTTACTTTCAAATTAAAACATTAATATGTGGCCAGCATTTTTA
>Ga0302271_10002661_pt1 | contig 15880 bp, 7 predicted proteins | sample III_Bog_N1_1_FD_198767 | JGI IMG/M metagenome (GOLD analysis project Ga0302271, IMG submission 198767) | Peat permafrost microbial communities from Stordalen Mire near Abisko, Sweden - III_Bog_N1_1 | ecosystem: Environmental > Terrestrial > Soil > Wetlands > Peat | place: Sweden: Abisko...
CTGATGCAATAGTTATTTTTCTAGATACTAAATGCTTAGCCTGGTAAATCAGAATAAAATATGATCAAGAGTTTCAAGTTAGCATACTCCCCAGTGTATTTGATCCAGCTTAATCTCTGTTTTACATACAATTCTTTTGATACTTTTACACATCTATTTTTGTTTAGGGATCTTCTGACCTTTACTCCCTCTCTCAACAAGCTCTTAAATACATAACAACAAAAATCCTTGAAAAAAATCTTACCTTCTAAGAAAAAAGTTTTAAGTTATCTTGAATTAAGGTACTCATAATTCATTTTAGATTTTTTCCTTCATTTTTTTAAGATTTAGTTGAACCTTTACCCAAGGATTTTCTAAGATTTTCATGTCTGGAAAAAAATAATATCACCGCTTTTTAATATACAGATACAATACATAATATCTACTTTAAGCTTGAAAATAGGTAAAAAAAATACTATTCTTTCTCTCTTTACAGCTTATTTTTTAACTCTTTCTTATTTATTACTAAGATTACAGCAAGCATTACATTTCGCTAATAAAAAACTAACAATTATTAATATTGATTCCAGAGAAAAATAATAATTAATGTTATTGTCTCCTTGCTTATCTTCTTGGCTAAATGATTTTTGAATAATTGACTGGTTTTTTCAAGTCTCTGTTAATTCAAAAACAAAATATTGTTTCTTCCTTGTTGACAGTGTTTTTCAAGCAACATTAAGAAGAAGAAAATAGATAATAGAAAGCAGATCCACATTTTAGAAAATATTTCTTCTACAAAAAAAATACACCAAAATAGAAGTAATAAATGAAAAACCAAAATAAGTTAAAACACAGTCATTTTTCCTTTCATTAAAGTCTTAAGCATAACACTAAATCTATCTAAAAAGACTTCCTGAAATGCAATTTAGAAAAATAAATATTGCTTTTTTTCATCTTTATGAATCCTCTTTGGAGCTCCGAGATTCCTTTCAAAAATTAGAATTCATAAAAATTAACAAATTTGTAATTCCTACCATTTTAGTTAGATATTCCAGCAAAATTTAAACTTTGTTCTACACCCACAGCTAGTTCCGCAGAGTTCATAAAGATAAAGGCAAACCAACAATGAGCAACAAGAATCTTACACCTGAATAAATCGCTGAATAGATCAAGATCCTTGAAAATGATGATATCGGTATTCTGGATTTATCCATTGCAAAAATGACAATTGCTGAATCAAATTTCTTTTTCCTAAATTTTTTTTGGCAGAGTTCCATAAAAAGCACTCGGATATATTCTTTAAGACGACCTACAAGACATACGGAGGAGAAAAATAAGTTAGTAATGGATTAGATTATCAATAAATATTTTTGATGTTTCACAAGAATGAATGACTCAAATTAATAATCTTTGTCCTTTTAAATTACATAGTTGATGTACCTAGAAATTTAGGACATGATGGCAGATTCACAGATGTAAAATAATACAATCATAGGTTTTTTGAAATTAATCCATTTTTATGAATAATAACAACAGCACCTATTGCACGCAGAGATGTACAGAAACCACAGTCTAAACACCACCGCTGACAGAGATAGATGGATGGAGGGATCTAAAGATTGGATGGAACATTTAAACTGAGAGAGCATTCAATTCCAAAAGAATTTACTCTCAATCGAGAAAAAAAGTGAGTAACTTTTCCAAAAACTAAACAACACCTTTCCTAATCGATTGCTATTCATTCATGTAAAGGAAGTTATTTCTAACAATAATTTTAAAAGCTTTGCAAAATAGAGACACGTAATGATTCTTGGTATCTTTGGTCATTGAAAACTTTGTTTTATGAAATTGCAAGGGAAGTATCCAATTTTGTCTCTGCATAATCCTATCCACCAGCCGTTTTCGATGCGCTTCAGGACATTGATTTTATCGCCTTTTTGAAATTCTAAATCATTTTCCTTTTTATATTGAAAACCAAAGAAGAGTAAATACTAATTTTTAGATTTTAACTTCAGAAATTATTTTTGTGTATTCGTTGAATTTGGTTTACTTTTTGAGCTTTGAAATCGAAGACAGCAATCGCATAATCTTCATTTGTTTCGCAATGTTCTTAAGTGTTTTGCGTGCTGAATATTGCAGGAATTATTTCAACTGGTTCGACTTCCCCCCTCCCACTTGATACATCTTCCCTGGATTCTTCTAATGTTGTTTCTTCTTCTGCAGATACGTTTCGAAGATTAATTAGATTTTTTTCTTAATAGTGGATGCTATTTTAATTGAGATGCTTGGTCTGAATAAGACTTTTTGAAGACATATTGAGATGATTAAATCTTTCTTCTTAGCCTGGTTTACCCTGAAGATTCTGCGAGGCACTGCTTTCTAAAAGGAAAAATAAGAATATGAAAATTATATCATATTAAAACAAAAAGCATTAACAATTGAGTAGTACTTTCTGAAGAGAAATATGAAGATAATTCCATAAAATAAATCTCTTGATCTTGGGTCGCAGTGTTGACATTATCATCCCTTTTCAAAGCAAGCTAGTCGTTCTCAAAGGGTTGAGATAATTATTTAGGAAGGAGGTTATTATTACTATTACACATTTTATCACTAATTAAAGTGCTTCCATCTACCGTAGTCTCATTTACCCTTAAACTCTCAACAGTCTCCTGCCGTTATATTAACTTAATCTTTGTCTGAATACCATCTTCTTTGTTAATACCATTTTAATTACTTAATTCATGTGAATCTTCACCAACATATTCCTATTAATTTCTCTAAAATGACTAATTATCTTGAGTAGCTTAATACTATTATGGCTGTTTCAATATTTTCAAAGCTTGATTTCTTTCCTAGCTAAGACTTCCACTTTTAGAGAATGCAGCTGATGGAGAAATCAATTCAGAAACACATGTCTTCGATAGAACTTAATGCATTTATCGTGGTAAAACTAGATTTTATCTGGGTTAAATAATCTAAGTTGTTGAAGAGTTATTAACTTAACCTGTAGAATGAATTTCAGAATGTTCAGCAAAAATTGAAGGGTCTTAATGCTTTTAGAGAAGACACTCAGGAATATTCATCTGATCTTGGATGGTTGGGAAGTGATTCTAGGCATAATTAGCAAGGGAATGCTGCTGTCCGTCTTTGAGAAAGTTAAAACTAATTTTATCATTTTATGGAATGGTTTATCTTTCTCCTTTTGAAAATTGAGAGGACGATCTGTGAGAAGCAGATGGACTGCCATCCTATGAGTACTAGCAACTAATTTCTTAGCTTTATTTGATTTCCAATAGAGATCCCTGCTTGTTTATCCGTTCCTCAGAGATGTATTACTATTGTAGTTATGCTTCTAGTTTTATTTTGAATTCTTCCCCAAACTATTCAAAGAATTTAATGATTTTTTTTCTAAGAAAGAACTAATTTATAAATAAAATTACTATTGCAAGAGCACCTGCGATGCCTAGCTCAAGAACTAAAGGATGGAGCTTACTCATGAGTTAACATGTCTTGTCTGCAATTGCCGAAGAATAGAGCCTATGAACTTTCTCTGTGTCAGGTCAATCAAAGCATACAAAAAGCAAACAACAATTTGAAAAATACCTTGGTGATTATGTTGTTGTTGTTCTTCTTCTTCAAGTCCTCTTGCGAGAAGTGCGATCTCATAAACATCGCAAATGGTTGCTCTAAATTCACAAATAATCAAAAATTTTCTATCAATCATCGAACAATGTATTTTTTACTCAGTTTCAGCACGATACCGAGAAATTTCAGAGTAAAGTTATGAAATAGTCTGTTCTAACTCTTCTCTTTGGTTTTTTTCTTGTATGTAGATTGAGTATAACTGCTAATAATCACTCTGCTGCTTGGCAAGTTCTTCAGCGTATCGAATCATTGATTCGTTGAAATTATGCCTTTCATCATAGCAATTATTGTTCTCATCTAAAATAACATGTTTTTAAGGAACTCCTTCTGTTTTCATAATAGGATTCTCAATTGTGAGCTCTTTTTTGTTCTTCTTTGAGACATGCAGTTCGCTGGTGTTAGAGGGAATAATCAAACATTTATTCTCCTTTGAAGATCCCACAACTGCTGAGTATCCTTTCTTTTACAAACTATTATGTAAATTTGTTGTTTTGATAGCATTTTATTTGTTTAGGTTTGGAGTCAGAACTCTAATCTAATTCATTGGAGCAGCTATCTGTTTATGAAAATGTTAAATGTATGTTGGAGATTTCTAGGTAGTAGAATTTTTTGATTAATTGAGATGTGAAACATCATAGTTAAACAACTCCTCACATTATTGATCTGGCTCAGTCAACGCGTGATTTCTAATAGAACGTTAACTCTAAGCAATATCAGATGAAATACATGTATGTTCTCCAGACATATTATTGGTATTTTGTCTGTTTATTCTCCCTTTTTGAAGCTAATCATGTCTCGCAGATGAAGGAATAATCTCAAAACTCTTTTGCTTTTTCTGATGGTAATTCTAAGTTGACATATTTTTGAAGTTCGAAGAGGATGCCGTTGACTTATCTTTTGATAAACTTCCTTCTCTAGAATTGATATTTCTCTGCTAAAAGTACCTTTAATGAGGTACAGAGGAGGATAATCCTGCTGCAGATTAAAGTTAAGAGGCTAACTGAAGAAAAGATTAAGTTGGCGGATTCTAAGAACTCGAACACATTTCTCTTTTTTTCTGATAAGCGAGTGACATATTTGTAAGTCTTGCGTCTAATGCAGAGAATCAGTTTGTTAACGAACTCCTAAAAGTTTTTTTAATTTAGAGGTTTAATTTGTTGTGGGTAATTTCTGTTTTGTGCCGTTTACTTTGGAGTAAAAACTTAGCAAAGTTAATTATTCTGTGTTTGAGGGAAATCAAATTCGGGGCTAAATTTCATGAATATTAAACAAAAATCAATAACAGACACTTAAAGCGAAAATATGAAGAAAAAGAAGCATAAAAAAATGCAAGCGAAAAAAAACAAATAAAAATCTCGAATAATCACTCAAGGGATAATTATCAAAATCCGAGTTTATTTCTTGTGTAGTTGATTTTATTGGAGACAACAGTGAGGAGATCGTTTTTCTGGTAGTTGTTGAATGTCTTGAAATAGTTTTGTTGCTCGAAATCAGTGACATCGACTTGGATGAAATTCTCAAAGAATTCATCTAGAAGAAGAGCATCAAGAGTCTTGTGGATGTGAATCAACCATTTGGTGGAATCTTCAGCGGAAGGATCTAAAAATTTATTGAAATTCTTGTTTTTAATATCCTCTATGTAACGGAGCATGAGCCTGTTAAAAGTGTGATTGTCTGATTCATACATATTGTCGAGCTCCCTTCCAACTAAATCATCTAAAGAGAAGATTGAACTCTTCATGTATTCAACAGCCTAATTTTAAGAAATTCAGATTGTTAAAAGTTCAATCTCCCAGAAAAAAAGAAGCAAAAATATATCTGTTAAAAAGCTAAAATGTTTGCTTACCTCCTCCTTAAATACTTGCAAAGTTTTCTTAAGGTTTTCAACTTCCTTATCGATGAGTTTACAGAAACTTTTGAATTAAAATGTCGATGGAATGCTGCTCCAGTATTCAAATTTGTCTTAGAGATGCTTAAATGCTGGAATGTTAAATGTGTCCACCTTGAAAATAATCAAAAGAGAAATACATTAATTCTGCAAATACTAAATTCTTGTTTATTGGTGGTTACTAAATTGGTTTTGATGAACATAGCTTAAGTGTGCAATCTCTTGACCAGAAGATACGAGTAAATCGGCATTTCTGAGTTGAAATTGAGTTCAATCATTTCTTCTAAGACCTTGTACAAGAAGTAGATTTTGTTCCTTTCGTTGAGAATGTATTTGAACGATTTCGATGCTTTTTGCTTTTCTTGTTCAGCTGAGCCTATTTGCTTTGTTGCTTCTTACTGTTCTAGAGAATATACTTTGATATCTTCTATATCCGTTGTAGTTAATTCCCTTTTGAATAAATCAGCCCACTCTATGCGCTTAACAGGATCTTTAATGAGAATATCTTGCATAAGCTAAACAGTTTTCTAGCTGATTTTGAACTTCGGATAGTATTTGATATCACGACCTTCGACAGCAGAGATAAGGTTAGCAATGGTAGACTAACAAAAATGAAATAAAAATAATCATAACAGTCAACCATTGCATTTTAATTATTATTATGAAAAAAACTTCAAAAATCAAAATGAAAATAAAATGAATTTCTTAAATTGAATAATCCTTATTCTCTCCCCTTTTCACTCGTTTAATACCCAACTCATCCCTACCCACTATTATTCCTCCCAGATTCTGTAAAAACGTATTGCCCACTAATGAAAATTTGAGTATTTTATTGAGAGTTTATTCCTTTTTTTTTCTGCAGTGAAGAAATTATGTTTCAATCAATTTTCATTTAAAGTAATGAGCATATTTTTATTATTAATGAGTTTATTACCTCTTCATAAGGGCATTCACCATAGAGCATCTCATAGAGCACACAGCCAAGTGACCATATATCTGCTTTCATGTTATATTCATTCCCCACAAGGATTTCAGGTGCCATATAAATTGGAGAACCAACCATTGTGCGAGACATATCAGCAGGATTCGCAAGTGCTTTGCAGAATCCAAAATCAGCCAGCTTAACCTATCCATTATGAAGAAGGATGTTCGCTGGTTTGAGATCTCTATGCATGATGTTGTTCTTCACAATCGACGAAAACGCAGCAACTAATTACTTGAAGATCTTGAGTGCTTCGTGTTCAGGTAAAATACGCTAGTTAGCAATTATATCTTCTAGAGTGCCTCCATTGCAGTACTCATAAACGAAATAGTAGTTATTTTTCGTTTTAAGCATCTCAATGAACTTAACGATGTAAGGGTTGTTAATCCTCGCAAGTGTTTAGATCTCATTCATAGTGAACTCCTCAAGTTTTGGAACTTCCTTGAATTTCTCCACTTTCACAGCCTTAATAGCAACTAAGTTGTTTGTTCTGACATTTAAGGCTCTGTAAACCTTTCCGTATTGTCCTGAACCTAATGCTTCTTGCAGGGTGTAATCTTCTATAACTTTTCCTGACATTTTCCTTTGTTTTTTTTCCTAATTTTTTGTGAACAATAATTTTTTAATTCTTCTCTCCTTTGCTTTTCCTTTTATCTAATCAGATAACCCTGGAGATATTTTCCAATTAATGTTGCTGCTATAATTACCATAATCTAGCCAGGTTTTAACCTTAGCTGTGACATTAATGATATTGACAAAATAATTTATTTTAATTTTATTTGTCACTCCTTTGCTTTTACAAGGTTCAAGCATATGCATTCATTTTAATTTTATCGAAAGATTCACATCGAAATAGATTAATTTATGTTTTCTGAAAACAACCATGATCCACTTGAATAGTGATCTAGATTGAATATGAAAAGTAACAACCTAATTACATCTTAAAATGAAAATGGATAAACAATTGAATCTTAAACAAATTTGATTAGAAAAGGAGACAGATATTTTCCCAGAAAGAGATAGAGCATTAATCATTTTTTTTTCTTAAACATTTAGTTTTTTCGTCGGTGACTAATAGGATTTTCAAAAAGAAGACATCTTGATTTAAAAATTAACCCTTCATTTGAAAAGAACTTCTGCAAAGGAAATCTAAAGATATCATAATAATATTTAATGATAAAATACTCTTCCAACTTCAAATATTGTGCACCACACGTTATTCACATTAAATTCAGATTATTTCCTCATAAATTGAATGTAATAAAAAATTATTAAATCCTTAGTTGAGCCTATTTTAGAAATTTCTAAAGCTAGAAGTGTAAAACGAGAAAACATAATTTTATTTTTAGAATACCTGTTTAAATTATAATACTTTTCAGTTAATATGATAATTATTAAGCTCATAAATCTACAGCGTATCATCTGAGATAAGAAACACTACATCACTATCGAAGGTATTTTCATAATAAACCCCGAAATGGTTAGAATTCAATGGCTAGGATAACTTGAGATTCCAAGTGTCTTCATCGTTTAAGTCAAAAAATATCACCGATCCATCGAAATAACTTACAAGAATCTCCAGAGAATCTTAAGACTTCACACACAACCCAGTTACACCTGAGTTATAATTATCTACAGTTGGGAATGCCACTGGATTCGATAATCCCTTTTATGGGACATTCTTAAATTCTATGACTTCTCCCATTAAACTCGAAACAATCAAATTCAAATTCACTTCTCTCAATGCATTTTACAAGTTTTGTTGTGATTATTACATTTTGGATTATTACACTTCAGCTTCTCCTTTCTAAGACACTTATTAGCTCATTGAATGATCGTTTTGCATAGAAATATTTCTAATTTTACTATCATCTTCTTCTTAAATTAACTAAATTAATTACTTTTGTTTTTAACCTTAATGGAACTTCACTTACTTCCGTTATTGCTTCTTCGAAAGATGCGATTATTTGACTTCCAGTGATTGCAAAGAGTTCTCAGTGCATTTGAGAAATTTGCAATAACTTGCTGATATTCCAAGATCAACTTCATATGAAGTCGCGCAATTAGCAAAACTACCTGGTAAATCCAAACCTTCTGGATTTACTTTGAATTTCTTTACAGACACCATACCTTCGAGGTCAGCGAAACTTATGTACATCTCATCTGGTTTAGGAATTGGCCCATAACCACTGTCTTTCCTCTCACCTGAAACAAAAAGAAACCTGGTTTAATACCTACAAATTCAAATAAATATTTTTAAGATAATTCTACCTCTGTTGCTTTTCATAGAATCCTAACGAGAATTGATCAGCTGAGAAATAACTCCAGGCAATTACTATTACATTGGTTCCCCTTCTTGAAGTCCAAATCCCAGATGACCTGCCTCTCCAGAATGCTAATAGTGCAATACTGTATGAGATCGTTGACTTGAATCTTTTCTTACAAATTATCTTTGTGTATTTAGATCATCTTCAATTTTTTGTGAATTTTTCCTTGAATTCGTCTGCTAATCTATCTCTAAACCTTCTTCTTCAACTTCTTCTTCACCATTATATTGCATTACAGCGCTTCTCATTGCATGTCTTCTGGGCGATAAAACTCTCGTTTGAGAATAACTATTATGACCATCTGAAGTATGCGTTCTTTTCATACTTTGAAGATCAGGTAAATGAGCAATTTCTTCTTCGCTATTTTAACCTAATCCTTCAAGATTATTAGCAGAATGTTGAAGAGTACGTTTTGCTTTGAGAAATCTTGGAGACGTTTGTTGTTCTCCTGATTATTGTGATTAGACTGCGTTCATGGTTATTTGATTTTCATCTACCGCTAAGGATACCTATTTCTATTCTAAACCAAGAATCTTTTCACTAAATTATTATTGTGATTGTCTAATTTCTGAAGAAGTTCTATCAAGAGAAGGAGAACTATTTCTAACATTCCCCATTGAATCTCCATAGTTCTTATCAGAAGATCTTTTGAACTCATGAGCATACAAACCCTCATCGAAATTACCTACAGATACCCTACTATTGCTAAGTTCATGAGACAAAACACACCTTTCTCCTCTGAGAATGCACTTCATGTCGAAATCAATGATAAGCTCTTAGAATCGGAATACATGCAGTAACTGTAGCTCAAACAAGTATTTTTTAGTCCGAGTGTCCACAAATCTAAACACCTATTAACAAAAAGATATTTCCAGAAATTAGGTTAGGTTTTTTTGGTGATAACTTAAATCCACTTTATTTATTCAAATATCTTATAATGTTTCGCTATTTGTTGGTTACTCTAACTGCATAATCAGAGGAGGATGTGAAGAGAAGTTATATTTTAGCATAAGATTTATGTTTCATGTTAAGTAGATTGATCTTAGGTTCGTTGAATAAATTTGGATTGAAGTAAATTTAATTTGCGTTCGACGAGTAAACATGCAATTATGAGTAAAGTGTTTATTTTTAGACAAATCCAAGCAGCACTAAGACATCATTGAAGTGGAGCATCGTTGATAAACAAGTGAACACTGATTCTGTCTGCTCGATTTTCTTGAATTCCTGTAATTTATACTGTTACTGATCTTAGTCTCGAGGTTCTTCAGTACCTTCTTTCTAAAAAGACAATTCCATAGAAAATGTTGATTGCTATCATCAAAATGATTTCTGGATACTTTGACTGCCATGAAATAGATCATTTGACTTGTTCCCACGAAAATATAACATTTCTTTTATTCTGGATGGTAGATCCTAGATGTCATGTATCTGCCTGATACTCCCTTTAATTGGATCGTATTCAAGACATTTAACTTTTGTTGTTACATGTGTTCTTGATTGTCTTCTTTGATTTAACCCTTTAAGGAATTGATAAAATGACACAATCCTAGTTTTTGTTTGATTTTTAATAATATTTCCTAAATCTTAATTGTTTCTAGAAACATAAATGAATTTCTTAAATTATCCAATTGTATGTAGAAATACACTCCTAAAAGGATTAAAAATAAGCAAAGAACAAATGGTTAAATTGACATGGAAAATAAAAAAATGAATAGAATCTAGTTATTTACAGGATAACATCTCAACAAAAATAGATTTTTTAAAAATACAATAATTAGCTCTTAAGAAAAAAGAAGCATCTTTATGAAGAAATTTATTATGGAAAATAACTAATTTTGCTTTTAGATCTGCAGTTGTTGTTTTAAGAAAAAAATCTCAAGGAAAAATATTTGATTGAATAATCCAAGAGTAGTAAGTACCTCAACGAAATTCAGATATTTTTGGCTTGTATTCTCTGAAAGATACATTCTTTTCGATAATATCTAAAAGCTCATTTCCACCTCGCTCGAATGCTACATTGAGTGCTTCACAGAAATCTTGTTTTGTTTGTAGCAATTCAAACTCCAAATTCTAATTGATCTACTCGAGATTCTGTGCTTTTTAGTAGTACAAACTGTAAAGGTTTTGCAATTTGTCAAAATCTTGCTGCTTTTAAGCTAATAGTTCTTTGTTGAGTTTCAAGTTGATTTCCGATTTCCTAGATTATTCTTGAAGTGCTGAGATATTAACATTTTCGTTTTTATTAGTATTTCCATTAATATTTTTATTACCATTTGCAGGTAAACTCACAGCTGCATTTCCTGGCTGAGATGAAGTATCTTAAGCATTCTCAAATTTTGGAATATCTTGAGGTTATCCTTGATGTGGTGAGAATGATAGGTGTAATTATGCTTGGAGTAGTTACTGCTGTTGTTGATCAGCTAAGCCGTCAAACGAAAATGGTTTCCCAAATGTACTTGTCTATTAATTCTTGATGGTTATTATTTCTTCAGTGAGTTGCTTGTTTTCTCTCTCAAACTTTGATAACGTTTCTTGCAAACTAGCTAGTTTTTATGTTGCAGATTAAAAATCTAGTTTAACCTTTGATAATTCACTTTTCAATTCCTCAATGACTGCTGCTGAATTAGCAACTTATTAGTCTTGTTAAGGCTACAACTGCTATTGGTTTTTCAAAGCAAGTTATTATTGCTGCTCCAACTAAGAAGACATCAATGTTATATTCTCTTTTAAACCTTAAATAGTAACATTCAGCTATTGTTTTTCTTATTCTAACATGTCTGCAACTCCATTGATTTCAATATCCTATTATTATGCTACTTCCTAATCAACAATCCAAAACAATTTATCAATAACACTGAGAGATCTTTTAATAACAATACCTAGTTCTTTTATCTATTTAAATGCTCATTTTTAGACACCACAACTGCAGCTTCTAAATACTAAACCTACTTTTTAAAGGCTTCTATTTACTAAGCTTGTCTTTCTTCTTTTTCTGCAGCCTTTTTACATACACAACAAAATAATATTACAATTGTCAACTTAAACGAAACATAACAGTATTTATCATTAAATTATTCCTTAAAATATTCACAAAGTTTGTCTTACATCTATCTTCATTCCTTCAATCTCCCTGGAATATTGAGATATTTATTCCTGTTGCTTCTTGATTGTTTCAAGATTTACAATTTATTCTTTCTTTAACTCATTATTTTATTCGGTTAGTATTTTAAAGGATATCTCTGTTTCTACGGCAGACACACTAGCTATCGAACTCATCGACGATTACACACGAAGAGCTAATGCAGCATTTTCTGATTACAACTAGCCCTAAAAACAAAATTATTGAATTTCAAATTTACATTTAAAAGAACATTTTTGGAGAGTTTGATGTTGTTGTTACCAATGTGCGTATGTAGTTATGAGCAGCTGATTGCACTTGAGATGAAAGTTCTGCATTTTGCATTCTTAAAATATCAATCTGCTGGGTCATAAGTTACTTTTCCTAGTGTGAGAGAAGCAGAGCATGCTTAGCTAGTGACAATTCAGCAAAGTTGTTTGAGTTATTCTGCTCAATTTCTTCTTATTCTTCTTCTTGCTTGGCTTGTTAATTTTGAATTGTAAATTCTTCTTGTTTTTATTCCACCAAATCAGATTCATTTTGTCTTGCAGTTGCCTTTTCTTAATAATTAAGTTATTCCGGTTTTGTTGGACTGTCTTCTTCAGCACTTTCTCCTTCAGACGGAATTGTTTCATCTTCAATTTCAATATGGCTTTCTTGATGAGCTTACGTAGAATCAAATCCAACTGTCTCAAGAGTACTGTTGTGTCCTTCAATATCAAAATTTCTTTCACCTTCTAGTTTCATTTATGAAATCATTGCTTCGATTTGTTAAATTTCACTGAGCTTTTTTATCTTGAAATCTTTCATTCTCGTTAAAGAAGGTCGTTTTTATTCAGGTTCTTCTTCAATCTAACTAGGAAGTAGTTGGCTAATTGGAGTCTGAATCACTGTCCTATCATCATAATCCTCAGCATGCTCGCTGATGTTTTGAGATAATTACTAGATTTTCTTTTTTATTTCTGCACTAATAAATGCTCCTTTTTTCTTAGTTTTTTCTTCTTCTTTGATGTTGTTATTGTAGTTGTTGCTACTACTGCTAATTCCTTTGATTTTTTCCTTTGTTTCCTCAGCTGTTTCTCCAAGTAATTACGTAATTATCTCTTTATGTATATTTATCTTCTCCTCTTTGTGTTGTTTCCTTTGATTATCATTTATCTTCTAAGTTTCCTATCCTTTAACTTATTTCTAGTTAGATGGAACATTATTGCATGAACTTTGCTCAGAAAAAAATGAATTTTTCGCAGATGATTCACTTGATTATTGTGAACTGTTGCAAACTGGACGTGGTGTAGGTGTAGGAGTCTTAGTCCTTGGTGTTAAGAAAATATTTGCGTTGATACTGTCTATTGTTTTATCATGTGTATTCTTGATTTCATGATTTTTTGGAATCTTCATATTTGGAGATACAATTCCATTTCTATCTTTTTTGGTTATTATTACAGGTTCAATATTGGAAATATCCTTACGAGTCTGTTTCTTCGTTGCATCGATGATTCCTTTCTTAGGATTTTCACGTGTATTTTACTCTCCTTTTTCTTCAACTAACTGGGACTAAACTAAAGATGGTTTTTGAGTAACTTAGTTTAAATCTCCTATTTGTTTCGATTATTATTGTTGCTGTTTTTGTGTTTATTTTTACTGTTTTTATTGGTACTGTTACTGTAATAAAAGCTGCTAGCCAGCTGCATTTGATTTTGTGGATTTTGAATCTGGAGTCAAAGACTATTTAACTTCTTGATGTGGCAAGGAGATTTATTAATTTTTCACATTTTCAAATTCAATATTTTAGTTAGAATCCTACACATGATTTCGTTCTGTTTAAGGCCTTGGTGAATATGCTCGATCTACATTTACTCTCCAAAACGACTTAAACAACACTGGATTCTTCGCTTATTTACTCTTTTAATCACTTTCATCTGGTGGTTGTTTAGAGTTTTTAAGATCTATCCAACAACAACAAAAACAAATAAATCTTTTTCCTCTTTTTAATCAACTTTATAGTATCAAAAAGAATCTTAAATAATAATCTCTTACGATCAACTGACTCTCTCAAGATTGCTGATTATTAATAATATTATTATTGTTATTGTTGGTAGTTTTCTTCTAACGATAATTTCCTATTATTTCTATCTGTTTTTCCTGCAGACTTTGCTCTTTCATTTTATGCAATTTTTCCATTTTGTTCTACTTTTTTCTTACTACTATCCCTTCCTTCCACTTTAGTATGCTCTGTTATTCCATGAATTCTAGTCTCTCGCTATGGCGGCGGTAGCTAAACTTCAGGTGTAATAATATGTTTACGACATTTGACGGAATAAAATATCTTAGAAAACACTGAATCTCCATTATCAAAGAAAAAAGGTGCCTCTGCAGATTTGTATGCACATACTTTAAGGATTAATTTAAAGGTGGCTACAATAGCGTATCTATCCCCTTTCCACATCAGTAGCAGTACTTCAGCCTAATATTAATTTAAATATATTCAATTATTTATGTATTTTTATCTCTCACAGAATTCTCCCCTTTTTTTTGTAAATCATGCATTTACTTGCTTGTCTTTCAAGCTTAACGTGCCTCCTTGATCTTGGAAGAATGAGAATGTCTCATTCACATCAGTTTACTTTGCTAATTCATCAAGACTAAACTTTCTGTTTCCATCGATGCTGATCGATCCTGTTGAAAAAGCACGTCAACAATTAACTCAAATCTACTTAATCTCTCTAAGACAAGAGTACCTTTGGTAAATTCAAGTGAAAACAGAGCATTCTTGGGTACTGAAGCTAGCTCTATGCTTTAGATAAGTACTTCATATGAGAGCCTAGTGATAGAAAGTTCAGTTGGGTCTTTAACTTTGATGGACATCTTCTTTGTTTTTTCTTAATTATTTTTTTCCAAATCCAGTTAATGATTGGAAATATTCCTCTTTCTTTATCTATCTCTCTCCAAACAGCTTGATATCAACGAATAAAACAATCTTGAGAGAGATATCTCTTTCCTTTTTGCTATTTCTTTCTCTTACAAAAGTTCAAATTTCTTACAGAGATTAATTCTGAAAATGTTCAAATTGAGACCATTATTTAGATCATCTAATAGTCTTTCTCATTTTCTTTAATATTAATAATCTAAAATCTATCTTTTACTCTTTTTCTCTCTTTTTTGGTGATTTACAATTATTTCCAGCAAAAATGTTCTCAAGGACTAATTCAGCCTTAGAAATCTATGAAATCGCAAAATTTTTTTTGTTTTTCCTCTTTTTTTTCTCAAACAAAACTACATAAATTAACATATTCTCTCTCTCTCTTTTAATCTTCTTATTATTACTGTTCTTCATCTTTCTTATACTTATCCCTATGTTGATTTTCTCTAGTTGGTTCTTATTCACTGTTCATTGTTCAGAAGAGGTACCTGATTTGCATTTTCTGAAGATTAGATTGAGCTCTCAACAACGCGATCAAAATTAGTAATCTAATTCGTTTTCAAAGCAAAAAATGATTGTAAATTGGATTGAATCAAAACATTTAAAGTTATTGCTTAAGATCTTAAAGTCTAAAGTCTTTTTGTTTATAAAATCAACATGCCCGCATCTTATTATTTAAGATTTAAAAATACAATAACTACCTTTTTCTCGAAATCTTTCCTCTCTTTGTACTATTTCCAGCAAATATAAGCGAAAACACCAAGGAGAAGTGCCTAGCATACAATCCAAACCACAACGACTACTGTCTTTGAAGGACTCTCCGACATATTTTGTATTTTTCAGTTCTGTTAATTTATATGTCCCTATTACTCTTATTTTTGTTCTTTGCTTCGCCTGATTCTCCGATAAGAAAAGTGTAGTGATAAAGATTTTTTATCATTGGTGGGGAGGATTGGATTTCTTTAAATAATCATGTATGTGTTCATATTCCTCCGATTATTTTGCTTGTTATTTGTTATGC
>Ga0302271_10002663_pt1 | contig 15863 bp, 10 predicted proteins | sample III_Bog_N1_1_FD_198767 | JGI IMG/M metagenome (GOLD analysis project Ga0302271, IMG submission 198767) | Peat permafrost microbial communities from Stordalen Mire near Abisko, Sweden - III_Bog_N1_1 | ecosystem: Environmental > Terrestrial > Soil > Wetlands > Peat | place: Sweden: Abisko...
GAGAATTAAAGACTTTATGGCCTTCCCTAAAAACATTCTCTCAAAGGGTTACCTTGATATTAATATTTTTGTAACTCAAGGCAAATTCTTTTCGTAATTCAGTCTAGCTGAAATGGTTAAGGTACTTAAGATTGCTCTTACTAATTAATTGAATCTTCTAAAATGTTATTTTCTTTTTAACATCAGAATATCTTCAGAGATTACGGTCTGAAAGATTCGCATTTTTCTACTCCTGGATACAAGGACTACAGTAACTAATGCTGCATTGTCATCTAAGAGTACTTGGCTAAGTATCTCCGCAACCCATGCAGATAGTATCGCGATTTTTCAAGACTCTATTAAGATCTTAGCATACTTGTCAGCTCAAGTGTAAGCATGTCTCTTGAACTAACTTACAAAAATAGACTAGATATTAATTTGTGATTTGTTGACAGGATAAGTATGAAAAGGAAAATCTCCTAAAGAAAGATGAGCAATAGATTGCAACTGGATGGTGCTACAATACTGCATGCAAATTGATGTCCAATCAGCTCCATCTAGGATTTCAGCTTGAATTGTTTGATTAAGCTGATTACACTTAGATTTTCTTCGCACTTGAATTTATTTACAATATCTTAGAAAACAACTGTCAGCTTTTTATGCTAAAGGTCGATAAACCCATGATGCACGGTATGCTGTTTGCTTTTATTTTTCTTTTACTTAAATCTCCCAGCATTTTACTAGAAACAGAACGTAGATGCTTAGAAGAAAAAGCTGAAACCTTTCTAAAAGAAGATTTTTAACCAATTCATCTTCTTCAAAGGAATGCAAATCTACTGCAAAGCAAGTGCTAGGCTCTGCTATGTTCTTGAACAGCTTAAGATTGCAAATGAATTTAATGATGCAGAAACAAAACGCAATAGATTCATAAATCGATTCAAGATCTTCGAGAATGTATTTTATATCAAATTCTCTTCCTACGAATAATTCGTTGAGAAAGTATCCGAAATCTGCCCAGATGTCAGCAATGTAAGAATTTAATTCTAAAGTAAAAAATGAAAAACTAATTATTTATTAATAATTTAGACTGAGGAGCTCTCTAATTCTCTTCTAGCCATCAAGGAAATGTTCACTCAAGCCCAGTAACTTTTCTAGAAAATTCCTTAAGACGATGAAACCATACCTGCAAGTATGAAATCAGAAGCCTCCAAGCTAGTTCGAGTAAATTAGCGTTTATCTTATGAAAATAATTATCACTATTTCTTTTTGAAAAATAGATTTGCGTAATGAGTAGTATGACAGCCCTGAAAATTAAGATGAAACTGGGTAAGCTTGATGGACTCAAAGCAGTTTATAAAAATTTAGAGCATCCTTGGTACCCCAATTTAGACATTGCATGAAATCTAAATTCAATTTGCTTTAAATCTAATGATTTCATTGCTGACCTTATTAAGAAGAAGATAAATTTATTCTGCTTTCTTCTCAAATTTATATGAGCACACATAATACTGGGGGAACATATAATGCTGAGAATTATGAAAATATCCAAAATTTCATTTATTATAATAAGCAGGAATTGGTTTGTAGTTGATAGTGCAGCCAGCGCAGTGTAGAAGAGCAACTGCTGGGTAGATTGGTCCTTTTTATAATTTACTATCTTTAAATGCAACTCCAAACGATCTCCCGTTTGAGCCAAATGTTATACTTCCTTCGTTCATGTCTAATAATACTCCAAGCACGCCTCTATTTTTTATTTTTAATCCATATGCTGGGCCATTTGCGTTATTTCCTGATCTAAGTTGTCCTATGCCATAAAAAGCAAATCCTGAGTTGGAATCACAAAAAGCAGTATTGAAATCGAAATCTCTTCTTGTAATAACACCAATTTTCATTTCATTCTGAGTCAGCTCCAGAGGGCTCACTTCCCAGTAGTGTACTCCAGATTCAAAATACTAAAATCATATCAAAGTAAATAGCGGGGTATTTCATCCAAAAATAGTTTACATTTTTTGTGATTGCACTTCTAAAAATATATCCAGATTCATTGAGGAGCACTTCACTGCCATTTTTTATTGTGATGTTCGATCCTGCTCCGCTTGGATCCCATGCCAATTAAATATTTTGAAAGGATGTAGAAGGAGCAGAAGGAGTAATGGGTTTGATTGCATTTATCACAGAAGCTTCAAAATCAAACAAAAACAAGCTCATTTCATCAGCTATGTTATCTCAAATAATAAAGTACCATTATTTGGAGCAGCTCCATCAAAGTTAGGATAATTTTTGTTCATGAAATTATTGATTTCCGAATACAGACTGCGGGAATTGTTTTAATAGCTCAAAATATTGAGGAATAACTGACACTCTGGTGAGCACAATTACATCTTCCCTAGTTGAGGTTGAGTAAATGGCTCTGTTACCCGATTGCCACAGTTGCTAAAATTCTAACATTTTGGATTCTTGCAAGTATTTTCATGGGTTTCAATATTTATTATTAATTGAAATTCACTGCAGAAAAGGCATTTTAGTTAAAGGCTGTTATACAGCCTCTCCATTGATTTGTCTTTGAATTTGCCGATTTTAAACTTTTTATCACATCTATTTGGGCATTGTCTTGAATTTCAATAAAATAATACAATTTTCAATAGGAGAATAAAACAAAAAATAATAATGAATTACTCTGACTTCTTGAACCAATCGTCGATGCACTTTGCACAATACACATTCAAACAGCTTTCACATTACTTGGGAGTCATTGAAACTTCAGTGCAAATACTACAGTCAAATTCTTCTGGGACAGTTCTAAATCTTTTTTTATCATATCCAGAATGAAGAGAGTCCATGAAGTTAGAGTTTAGCTGAGTGCAGCTTGCAGTTTTTGTTGATTTAATTGATTAATCAAATTGATTCTTTCTGCTTTTATCTAATCTATCTCTTTTTTGTTTTTAAATATGAGACAAGACGCTTTACTTATCATCAGGAAATTTGTCGCAGACGCAAACCTTATTTTTCTCCCACAAACTTATTCGCTTTATTTCTTCAAACTAATAAATTAGAAGGAGTTTATTAATTCACAGATTTCTTTCATAAATCGAAATTTCTAACAAATGTTGCATACAAAATTGAGAGAGAGAGAAACAGCTTAGAAATAAGTAAAATTTTAAGAATATTTTAAGAAAAAATATCAATAAATAAAAATAATATTAGGAGTTGAATTAAAAGAACAATAGAACTATTCTTATTATCATTGACATGACTTATCTAATCAATAAATGATTCAGCTTTTAGATATTTTATAGGCTCATTAACAATGACTAGAATACTAAATCTGTTTAATTATTTGCTAATTATCCTCATTAAAAATAAAAAAGAAGAAGAATTCAAGTTAGATATTTTCAAGAATGTTCCGAAACTTAAGGAGATAAGAAGCCTTTAGGAATGGCATGAATGGATTCCTTGCTTAGAAAATGATCAGATAGGTTTCAGATAAAGCAACTGACAACAAAGATATCAGCATTATCAAGAGACTCATTTAGCCTGAAAAAAAAGGATTTCTGATTGCTGCAATTACTTCAGCACTTTCGAGTGGACTTTTTATGCTCTACCCTCAAGTCATGCCATAACTTTCTAAGCTTTATGAAGATAAATATGAGAAAGAGGATAAAAATGATAGTGAAGAAGCAGCAAAAGTAAAGAAAGAAAAGAATTAGGAGATCAATTTCAACTACACCCGCTTTTTACTAACTTGGGGAGGTATTTCAGCAGCTTCTGGTTTTCTCAATTTCGGAAGACGATACATAAATGGTGATCTAGGAAACCGCATTGCCATTCGAATGAGACAATCTATTTACAGGGAGCTCCTTAGTAAAGAAGCATCTTTCTTTTTCAATAAGCAGAGCAGCACTGCCAAAATTGTTCACAAACTAGGTAATGATGTATCTGCAGTGAGTTAGTCTCTCTCAATGGATTTATTCATGGCTTTCAGAGGAATTCTCTTTATTGGAGGAGGTTCTGCATTTTTATTTTTCTAATCGCCTGATTTAATCATGCCTTCACTCTTTGTCATGGCTGGATTGACTGTGAGTTCACGTTTCATAGGAAAATACCAGCGAAGGTATAAATTAGAAGAAGCTAATGAACTCACTCGAACTTCTGAGTAAGCACATGAAACGCTTTAGAATTTTAAGCTCATTAAAATAAGTGATACAGTCCTCAAGGAATAGATAGACTACTCAGGCACCCTTGCTAGATTTTATGATGTGTCCAAAAAAGTTCAATTTTGGACAGCACTTAATTATGGTTTCTTGGAGAGTTTTGGTCTTTTCTCTCTGATTGGAATTCTTTGTTATGGTAGTTTCCTTGTTTCAAGTGGCTTAGCAACTCCAGAGCTGCTTTCTTCAAGCATGTATGCCTTCTATGTTGGACTTGGTGTTCGTTCTCTTGCAAATACCTACACAGAGCTCAAGAAAACAACAGGTCTTTATTAGGGAATTGTAGATGTTGTTGGATCAGACATCACAGCCTCATAAGTGTACCACGACAAAAACCTACTTGAAGATAGCCACAAACTATTAAATATCAATAGGAATGATGCTTCCTTTTATGAAAATCTCTACAAAGATACTGTGCACTAGCATTAAACTAAACCTCCAAATATCTCCATTAAAGGAGTAACTTTTAAATATCAGGAGTACGGAAAGGATAGATAGCTTTTATCGAACTTAAGTATTGACATTGAGAGTGGAAGTGTGGTTGCGCTTGTTGGACCATCAGGTTGCGGTAAAACAACTATTTTAAATCTGTTGACCAAGTTGTATGAGCCTTCCCAAGGAGAAATATTTGTAAATGGAGAGAGTCTTACGACCAAAACTAGTCAGTGGGTTTAGTAGAATGTTTCATATGTAACTCAAGAGCCTATGCTCTTCTAAGAAACTATCTACTACAACATAATTTATGGAAACTAGGGTTTTAACATTTCAAAGGAAAATGTGATTGAAGCTGCCAAAATGGCAAATGCTCATGATTTTATTATGTCTCTTCCTGATGGGTATGACACCAAACTTAGTGAAAGAGGTTCTGATCTTTCTGGAGGATAAAGACAACGCATAATCTTAGCTCGAGCTGTCTTGAAAGACCCTAAGATCTTGATTCTAGATGAAGGTACTGCCAATTTGGATAGTGAAAGTGAAAAAGCAATCATAAACGACTTAAAAACGCTCTCTAAAAATCGTACATGCATCATTGTAACTCATAAAATAGAAAATTACCTTGGATTCGTCAATAAAATAATTGAATTGTCTCCCTAAATCTCAAAAGAAGAGCAAGATAATAAACTCCAAGAAGAAAAATAAAATTAGTGATCACATACTTTATGTTTTCCTACATTTAAGAATTGATAATAAATCAAGAAAAGCAATTATTTTTGTTTATTAAACTATCGTTCTTGGTTTGATAATCAATAGATGCCAAAAGTTAATAAATCTAATACCATAAGTTCATTTGAATGTTGGATATGATATTATGATGAGAAAGCAGTAAAAAATCTATGTTTCAAATAAAGCAAGACATAATAAGTAAGTCAATTTAACATTTTGTCTTCAAAACTTTTCACCGGCTAATAATAATTTAATTAAATAAATGCGTGGATATTGTAAAGTGTAGAGATTACCACTTAATTCTTAAACAATCAAAAATTAAAAGTTGCGCTTTGTTTTCTTCAAATGGCTTCTTCTTATTCTCCTCGCAAAAAGTACATCTCCTATTCAAATATCCAAACATATAAGATGCCTTCATTGGCGCCTACATTTAAAATCTAGCAGCCATCTTCTAGATTTAGCTAGCATATCTTATCAAACTAAGAATAAGTCTTAGAATAACTCAAAGAAAAATAAGCAAGGAGGAGTTCTCAAGAGACTCCTGTTCTTTATCCTAAAAATGAATCATAGCATTCAATAAGACTAAGCTAGAATTTTTAACTAAATCAAGGATAAGCGAGGAGAATTTCTCAAGAAGATTTAGCTCCTTTAGCAATACCAAAAAGAGATAATTAATTGAGTTTTGCTAGAGATAGTGTTGGTTATTATTTGCCTTAGACCGCTGGAAGTGTTGTCAAAAATACAAAAATTGATAAGAATTCTATTGATCTATCTCCATTAGCTACCAAAAAATAACCTCCAAGTTAACAGTAAATTATCCTCTATCCTAATCGCAACCAAACATAATTTAGAAAGCAGTCATCTCAACCAGAGTCTATTTATGATGGACGAGAGGATTAAGGACTAGCATTATCACCTAAGAAATAAAACACTTTTATTATAAGATCATAATCACCAGTTAAGATTTCAAGGCCATCAGTTTAGCGCCTTAATAGTTAAAACTTATCAATATTTGATGGAGATTTATAAAATGAAATTGTTCCTTCTGTCAATAAAGTATCTTGGCAAAGAGGATCTTTGATTCGGTTAGATTCTTTAACCCCTTAAGAAATAGAACCTAATCTCAAACCAAAAGAGTTAGGTTATATAAGCAACAGAAGGAAATGTCGATCACAGACTCAGGAATCGTTAAATAACATATTGCCTTCTCTACCAAATACTCTTAGTCCTACAAAAGATGGCTATTAAAACAAATTAGCTTTCGTTTTCTAGAATGATGTAAGAAATAGTGATATTATTGACAACAGGCTAAATTAAGGAGCGATTTAGTATTCCAGAGAACTTTAAGGTTCACCAGTAAAAAGAGCTTTTTTCGATGAGAAAACTAAAAACAATGATATTTCATAATTCAAAATGAGTTAAAATTCTGAAGAAAGTCAGCTACTAAGCCATTCTTGGAATGAATAGACAAGAGAAAAATTTGGTGAAGATATCAAATCAGCATTGGAGTGGACCATCGAAGGCAACAGCAAACTCATGGTACAATTAATGATTGTTTTAAATAAACTTTTGAAATTATTTTGTTAAGGAATTGGCATTTAACTTCCCAGTCAAAGAAGCAAAGACTCCTACAAATAGCGAACAACAACAATAAGGACCTCAACCCAGTTGCGTTATTTTATTAGCCGCATACCTAAGCAGATTTGCTTGCTATGTTGCTGACCTTACATTAGGGGAAGTCCCCAAAACAGTAAAATGGAGAAAAAGTTATCGATTCAAAGTACTTTTGGAAGACTAAGTTTTAGACAGTGTGTCTTCTTCCGTTTTTAACAAAGCAAAAGAACTTGGATTAAGTGATGTTTTGCCAATTTTTAAGGTTATCTTCAGAGAGGAATTTAGTAAATAAATGAAATCAAAGCCGCTAGCAAACGAATTCTCTTCTGAGCTTGGCGCTTAAAGCGTAGCAAAGATGTTTCTCGATAGGCTTTCTAAATATTATAAAACTAACTTCTCAGAATACTTACCTCTCTGCTAAAAATTCATAGGAGATTTAATTACAGAGCAAGATCTGTATGAATGTATCCATACTGTCTAGTGCAAAATATTCTCGGAACTGCATGCCCCAACATATTCAGTGAATGGAGAAGATCAAATAGAAGTAGTATCAAAAGAAAATCTTTTTTTTGCAAAGCAGTCCCTCTACGAATCATTCAAACAATAAATTACATCGCTATCAGCCTCAACAAGTGCCAGAATTCTTGAGATTTTAGAATTGTTAAGATTTCAATACTTCAAGGAATCATATGGCATTTCTTCTGATATTAAATTAAGAATGGTCGCTGCCTTGTGCAAATGCATCTAGCATTCACCTCCTCTCATGCAGTACTTTTAGAAAAAAGAAGCATAGATTCAGATAAAGTAGTTTTTTACTTTCTTAGCAGAAGCTTTATTAGGTGAAATGACATTGGCTGCATTTTTAGCTAAGGCTCTTAAAATTACTGGCTTTGAAATTGATTTATTTTTCATCACAACTATTGAGCAAGTTGTGAAAGGCTTTCTAGAGTAAACTGAATTAAAAACCTTGATGCAGTGCGAGATTGAGCATAAATTTATTCATCTCAAGAGAAGAGCCAAAGTGATTCCTTCTTTTAGCAGTGCTTTTTACTTAATAAATGAAGCAGCAGTAGATATCTCAAATTGGATGGGCTTGATGCAAAAGAACAAGCAAGTTAAAATTGATAATAACGAATCCACCGACCACAAAAATAAAATGGATTTCCTCGAATATTTCCTGACTTGTGCTTTAGCAGATTACGATGCTTTTTCTCTGCATGATTTTTAGTTAGGCCTTCATCTTTACTCCATTTCAAAAGCAGAGTTTGCTTTTTGGGTAAAAGGAGTCAGAAGAGTGTTTCTTAAACTTCGTCTCAGGCAAACTGAACTCAATTACTTATGCGATTACCTTCTCAAATGCTATTCTTAAGCTACCAGTGAACTATGACCATAACAATATTCAAAAATACTGCCATATTAATCTTTAAATAAAAATGAATAATTGATAATAATTGAACAATTAATATTTTATTAAAGTTATCTTTGTGTATTAGTTTCTTTTAATTAGAATGCATTTTGCCTTTCAAATAGGCTTATATGAGCGGGTAAATATAAGAACATATTCAAAAGGCTCAAATAATGAATATTAAAGCTTCAAGCAAGGAATTTAAAATTACCCAAGAGGAGGAATACATCAAAAAGATATTTGAAATAAAAATAAAGTCAAAACAAAAGCAAAGCAAATCAAACAAAATGAACATCACATTGATTGAACCAAACCCTGTTTTATTCTCGCATTGCCGGAGTGAAAGCTCTACCAATCCCTCATACGTTTTTAGCATTAACGGTTCAATCATAAGAGATCTCTAGGAATTCATTCCTACATCCTTCTCTCCTTCTCTTTCCTCCAATATCACTAATTGAATGAACTTGTGGACACTTTGTAGATCAATTTAAGCAATTTTAGCTTTAAAACTTCGTTTGACCATTATTATACTTAAAATATAAAACAAAATCAACATAAATGCAAACAACATAAACTAAAATGAAAAGATTAAAAATCAAATAAACATGAAAAAATAAAAATATATTTGAAAAATGCAAAAGCATTATGCTTCGAAACAAAAAACCAATATGTCGTTCACAATTGTAGGTGTATCTCAGTTCGTACTGATCACCAAGGCTGCTTGCTTGTCGTGAAATAAGGGCTTGTTTAACCATCTTTTTTAGCAGTTTTCATTGGATTGAAGAGCAAAAAAAACTTCGATAAATGAGTTTCTTTTTTAGAAATTCCTTGTAATTAATCGAATTAAATTAAAAAGTTTTGAAATTCAAATTTGTATTTTTCCTCCCAAATTTCAAAGAAAAGGCGAGATTAATTCAAAGATCGTGGATATAATACTTTTTAATTCAGAAACAAGTTTTTTAATTCAGAAGGCGAATCCACCCCCTAAATGCGTATATGTTTCTCCATTAAAGGGTACACTAATGGAGGAACATCCTGTCGGGTGGCATGAATGTGCTTCGTTTTTAAATATTGCATAGTCATGCCACAATACGAAGATAACTCCAAAGTAGTTATAGTAATGATGTTTCAAAAATTATGGAAGATGCGAGAATCTCGATTGAAAAGAAAGTTTTAAAAAGAAGAAAGAGAGAAAGTGAGAAAGTGAGAAAGATAAGAGGAAGAAAATACAAAGAAAGAGAAGAAAAAAATCAAATAAAACAAACTTAAAAATCACAAATAAAATAAAAAATAAACTTGCGAAAATTCATATATCGCTCAAATTTTAGAGCGATGAAATTGTAAAGACTTTTTAAAAAAATGAAATACTTTGAAAAAATGAATAAAAAAGAACCAATAATATCATTTTTATTTACTAAAAGAAATGAAGAACTATTTTCATAATCATATTGGTTAAGTGATAGTATGTGATTGAAAATTTAGAAAAGATAAAAATATCATTATCAATAAAGATATTATTTTGTTGGACTTAAACATTTTTCTTTCTATTATTTAATTAGGTGAATTGGGATTAATGATGAATGCCTCGTATGGCTGGAAACACCTTATTTTAGATTTTAATATTAATGCCAAATAAAATGGTAAATTATCTCGAAGGTTAGATTTTGTTGAATGGGCATATTCGAAAAATTATGATTAAAAGTAAGCGAAATCTTTATTATGATTAATTAACTTTGGCGCTTATTATTTGTTTTGACTGATACTTAATTAAAAAAACAATTTCTTAAAAAAAACACAGAATTTTTTCCGATCAAATATGTGAATCTCTTTTCATTTTAATTAATTGGGAAAACATACAAAAAAATGATAATTCTTTATTAAGCAAATAGAGTTATAAATTGAAGAAACTATTTTCGTTGATTTGAGATTATTTCAAAAAAATATTTTATCCTTTTATCAGGATCCAGATAATTCCATGGAGTTCTTTTTTGAACTGTTGATTTTATTTTAAATAAACTCTTCAAGACCAATTCTACTAAGAGAATCGTTATGATTAATTTATTTTTCTCCTTGATTAATACCTTCATTTCTGGTAATTCCTATAGAATTTTAGATAAAACTTTACTCGATTCTCTTACTAAACAAATTAGCTCCATCTTCCTCTCCAATTAAAATAGATTCATTTCTAAAAGATTCTTTATCTCCATTTTCTTCATACTAATATGAATGCTAAAGGTTTCCATCTTTAGCATCCTCCTAGGCGTATGTTGATTCTACAAAATCAAACAGTTAGGGTAATCCCTTTCTGACGTAATTTATGTCAGTAGATAATTCGAAATCACTGCTCTCAAGTCGTTCATTTTCGAGGATATTTTATGAATCTTCTTGTTATTTTAGATATCCAACAGAACAAGCATCAGATTTGGCAGGTAAAGGGGTTGAGCTCATTCTTATTATGTCTGTTATTAACTATTCTTTAATTTGCTAATCATTTGGATCAGAATTATTTCGGAAGCTTTCACGAACTAAATCAGGGATATTTCTTTCAGGATTATTAAACGATGGAAGGTTTTTAGGTAAAGTATAGGAGTTTGATCCTTCTTTTGAAAGTTTAGAGTGTATTTAGTAATCAGAAGAGCTCTAAATTAGATTATTAGTCTCATAGAATCTTTATTTTTATTTAGAGTCAACATTTTGAAGGTTCACTTTTAAGTCAAATCCATTTGTGTAAGGTTTCTATGTTTCTTTAACTTCTCTAGTCAAGACAATATCACCATCTATTAGGTTATGTTTGATATTGTCTATGAGATTTGTTTGATAAACATCTTTCTTTAAATGAAAAGGTATTTCATCGGTAAGCTAAAGAGAGCTGAATTGCTTGGATATTTCTTCGAAATTTCGGCTCACCGAATATTCCAAGTTAATGTAGCTCTACGAAAGAGACTATACCACTTCTTCTATTCTTTAGAATTATTTCCTTGAATGCTTTAAGTCCATTACAGCCTTTTTCAAAACAAGCAATTAAAACAAGTACACTTATCAATTACTTACCAATCTAGATTCAGCCTTGATGTTTTCAAACATTTCAATTTGTCCACATGAATGCTCCTCCAACCTTTCCATTCTCCCTTCAATTGCACATATTTTCTGATCTAGCGATTGAGTCTTAATTTCTGCTTAGTTTCTCCCAATCTTTTGTTTCTTCATCAAAATGTAAGCATACAATAATCTAATATTTAAATAATTTTACATCTAGACTTTGCTTCATACTTGCGATCTTTTCATCCAAAACTTGTGATCGCATTTCTTCTTAAACGGTTCCCTAAAATTTCTTTAAGAGAGCCTCCATTTCAGTCTTTTTTTTATCCATATCTGAAATCACTTGCCTTTTGATTTCAGGAATGATCAAATTCTTCAAGCAAGAACTTAACTAAGATACTATGCTCTTCTCTCTTAAATTTAATTGTTCATCTAGCAACACTTTCAACTATTATGCCGTTATGTATTAGGAATCCTTAGATAGCTAGTTACTGGAAGCATTTACAGGGGTAAAAGGTTACCTAGCTGCTTCTGAAATAAGAGCACTACTAAATCCACTGACTCTTGTTGAATTGTCTTCTCCTGAAACAACTGTAGTAATATCAGACATCCGAATTTGAGTTGGTTTAATTTAAGATCCTTAATATCCAACTGGGCAAGTAAACCGACGCGGACTTGGCGAGGGAAGAAATATTTTTTGTTAAAGTGGCTGAGAATTATGAGGGTTTGTTAGAGGAAGATTAGTCACTGTAAATGGATGTGGCTGAAGGATTTAATTAAGTTATTACGGTTGATACGTATCGAATTACTGGTCTTATTGCTGCTTGGCTTTGGATTCTGAACATATTTGATTGATATTTGGCTCTGAGTCTTAGATTAAAGCAATGTTAGAAAAACATTAAAAAAAGTAGAATGTTACTCTTGATGACATGCTCAACTTTTCGTATCATTTGACTAATGCTCTGAGCCTTTCTCTTACTCTCAATCTTCTTAGAAGAGCTGTAAAAATCATCATCATCTTCGATTTCTGAGTTCGCGGATACGTGACTTGGTGACAAGAACATTTTGATAGTATAATTATTGTATTTTTTCAATTCCAGATTTTAAAATATTCTCTTTAATTATTGTTAATTGCAGTGCTCTTGGAGGTCACACCACTGTATCCGTTTAATCATTAACTGTAAAAATAATAGATCATTTGATTCTGCTTCCTTTGTATTGATTTTTGCAGCTGATAATATTTTTCACAAATCATTTTTTTAAAATATTTTTGGAGTTGGTGTTTCAACATATGATTTGTTGTTGGATTTATTTAAAATTCTTTTTTGGAAGCTAATTTATTAAAAATCTATTCTTTATGATAAAGTAGATTGTGGGTCAAACACAGTGGGATAATTAATTACAAAAGGTAGGGATCCAACATTATAAAATGCAATCTGATAAAAATGCACATAGATAATTGATTGACGGGAATACATAATATTGGCGCTTTGTCAGAAATCTCAAATATGTGGATGCCAGAGTGCTTAAAATTATGTATTAACCAACTAGAAATCAATAACAAAAACATCAGATTAGGAAGATTAGGGTAAAAATTAAATTAATACCAAAACAAACAGAAAAAAACAAGTGAAAAGAGATATTAATAAAGACCATTTTTTCAGCATAAATTAAATGATAAGTAAGCAAGAAGAAGATGAAAAGACTTCCTTTTCAAAAAAGGATGTGTAAAATTCTGCTAGTATTATCAGAGGCTCTTAAAGGCCAGATGGAAGTTTTAGAAAGGATATCAAAATTAGAGCTGGATATGTCAATATGTTTGATGTTGAACGATACACTATTCCTTAGAGAAGGTTGGAATATATTGAGTTTTGTTGTTATTTCTTCAAGGGAGAAAATATTTTTGGTTTGATATTGTTTTAGACCATTAAGAGGAAAAGCTAGAAACTCTGAGACAACTAGTTCACAATCAATGTAAATCTCTTCACAATCTATTGTTATTGTATTCTTTGATGTCACTTTAAAATATAAACAAACATCTTACAAAAAGTACACAGAAAGACTCCGGGCAAATAAATTCTATCCCATAATAATCACAGAAACTTAATGAAGGTAAGATAAATTTCTTTTTTTGAATGAATAATTGAGATATTTTAGAAGCAAAAATAAAGCAAACTATTCAAAAAGCAGCTACACCTTTGAACTGTTCAGAATAATTTCCTGATTTCAAGGACGAAGATCGATAAGGTTAGAAGAACATATTTTGGCTTTAAAGAACTGTACTTTTGAAAACAGGAAACAACGATAAAGGAACAAAAATGAATTAGATTCAATTCGACTAACAGAATCAAGATAGTTAAAAAAGCAATTTGAAGTATTCATAAGAAAATCAAGAGCAAAAAGTAGTAGATAAGAAAGATACAACAGAACTTCAAGATAATAAGAGAGAACATTAAGTAAGAGAAAAAGTAGATTCTGATATATTTTAAAGAATTGAAATACCAAAGGTTTAAAAGAACGAAATAGTGACAAAATAGAGAGAAATAGAGTCAATCCATCAAGAATAGCATAATAGAGCCTGTATTTCATAAGAGCTTTGTTAAATAAATTACAAAAATGAAAATATCTTGAATATGCTGAAGCATCTTAACTTAGGAGAACAGTGAGCTTATCTCATATAATTCTGTAGAATTCATTTCAATGGTTAGAAAAAGTAATTAATATAAACCTTTTTAGAATTGTAAATATTCTTTTATTAAAAATAAATAAATTTTTCTAATTATCTTGTCTGTTGATTTAAAGCTCAAAGTTAGAGGTACTAATATTATCTAAGCTATTCCGTAGGATGAAAGTTAGGTTAATTGTACTCTTATTAAAAGAATAGTAAATTTAAATTAAACCATTGTAGTCAAATGAGAGCACTAATTTTAGAAAGAAAAAATATATATTGTTAACGATTTGAATTTGAGCATCTTCTTAAGTTTTTAGTTTTTTACCAAAATAAAAAAGAGAAGCTTTTCTCTCAACCCTTCTTGATAGAGAGTTCAACAAGATTTGAAAATGTTAAATACCATCTTCTTAAGATTTATTTAAATTGTTCAAATAAACAATAACAATCTCTGTTCAAACAGACCTTGGATTAATTGTTGGTACTATTCCATAATTCAAATTTAAACATGATGAGAATGGATCTAGTTTGAAGAGGAATTATGTTTCTAAGTGAACATACGCTGACACAACCAATTATTTAATTCAAGATGTTGTTTAATAAAAATGATTCCATATCAGTTAGATTTGATTTAAATGAAATTTAAAGGTGAATGAGATTGTTGTTGAGGAGAGCAGATCCAAAGATAGATTAAAATTGGAATAACTAATTTAATTAGGAACTTAACTTCTTAGCAGAATTAATTACAATAAAGAAAAGAACCTCGAAGATAACAATCTCTCTTCTACTTGTTTTATTCAGAAGACTGTTTCTCAACGAAAGCAGTCCTTTGAGTATTAAAACATGAACCCATATCAAGTCTCAAACGTTGATGGATAATATGTCTTCTCACGAGAATAAAGCGCAAACCAAATCTAAGAAATCTATGGAAGTGATATGGTATTTCCTAGAAATTCCTCTTTTGATCAGAATCACAATGAAAATAGTAACTTTTTGCAAACAGCTTCACATTTTTAACTACATTTTGATGCTTTTATTAGACAAGATAAGAACAGAGCAATTACTTAAGGAAGAAATAAACCAAAACCAATAGGCAAACTTATTTATGTAATTCAATAATAATGCTGCAGCTGTACAATCAGAAGAAGATAGACAAAGGGAGTATTCTGATCTGCTATTTAGATACACCAGATAATCTAATTAATAAATGCAATAATATCCTTCACAAGATCAAGCAAATAGATTTGAATCTCCTCATGTGAGTCCTTAGCACTTCAGTAATGATTAAAATCTGTCTCCTTCAATGAAAACAGCACTTAGTTCAAAGTTAAAGGAGATTTAATCGAAATAGTTAGAAAAAGAACAAAATACACTTTTTCAAGATAATTTTAATTATAATACTGACATCCCTAGGTAAAACAGCTATGATAAGAGTGGTTATCCACGTGATGGATAAGATCCTTTATTTATGGGAAGTTCCTTATCGAAGCAAGGAGTATCTAAGTCAGAATCTCTGTTCTAAAATGAGTTTCAAAGTATGTATCCTCAGAACCCAGCAGCTTAGCTATCGTCAGTGTAAGAAGAAATATAAAGTTTAATTAAATTTTATTCTTCTGAATAGACATTTAACAATCCAAACCAAAACGAAAATTATTTAGATAATAAGTCTAATAAAATCAGCAGAGGACCTTCTAGCCACACTTAAAATATTTCATAGAATAGCAATACTTTCTGCCAAGTTACTGATAATATCAATTTGAACAGTGGAATTAAATCAGGAGGAAAC
>Ga0302271_10002665_pt1 | contig 15860 bp, 17 predicted proteins | sample III_Bog_N1_1_FD_198767 | JGI IMG/M metagenome (GOLD analysis project Ga0302271, IMG submission 198767) | Peat permafrost microbial communities from Stordalen Mire near Abisko, Sweden - III_Bog_N1_1 | ecosystem: Environmental > Terrestrial > Soil > Wetlands > Peat | place: Sweden: Abisko...
TCGACATGTCCCACAAATTGGCGGATGACCCCTCAAGAATCACACGATAGAGTAAGAAATGAGCTGTTTGACGTTTATCCTTTGGGAACATATAAAGATGTAAGTATAGTAAAATAAGGAATTTAAAATGGAAAGTAATGTAATAATAGCCGGATTTGGCGGACAGGGCATTTTAATGGCAGGAGAAATTTTTGCAAACGCACTTATGATAGACGGCAAAAATGTAACTTGGTTTCCTTGTTATGGTGCTGAAATGCGTGGCGGAACAGTAAACTGTGAAGTTGTCACCTCCGATGATGAAGTCAGTTCCGTCAATAAAAAAGATGCTGACTTTATAATCGCCTTAAACCAACTTTCTTTTGATAAATTCTTGCCAATGTTGAAAAAAGGAGGATGGATGATAGCTAATTCTTCTCTAGTCGAAGAAATTCGTTCAAGAATTGACGTAAATTACCTATTTGCACCTATAACAAATTTGGCAAACGAGCTTGGCGACATCAGAATAACAAATGTAATAGCAATCGGCCTTTTAGCTAAAATAAGCAAATTAACTTCAATGGAAACATTACATGACGCTATTGACAAGGTTTTACCTGAACATAGAAAAAATCTTTTGGGTCTGAATTTAAAAGCACTACAGATAGGATTCGACTTTGTATCTGTACCAATTCCTGTTTCCTGTTAAAACCAATGCACAATCCACCATCAAGCGGATTTAATATATCCTAAAAAGCATTATATTCGTTATTGTCTAAGATTTAAACTGCTGAAAATATAAGGATCTCTTTTGTGAACAAAAAAGAAAAATGTAAAGATTTAAAAAAAGAAATTAAAGAAAAAGAGGCTCAACTGGCAAAGTTAAAGGCTCATGTTGAAAAATCTGCCATTTGTTCAGATTTATATAATAAAGTTGTTCTTGAAAAAGCCGTTCTTAACAAAGAATTGCAAGATATTGACAAAAATGTCTTTTTAGAAAAAGTAAAAAAACTTATCCCCAAGAAAAAAACTTTGATAAGTGATTATTTTAAAGGTGAATAATCTTAAATAAACTTTCATAATTAGGCTCTGCACCTTTTGAAACCTCAATTGCTTTTTTCAAAAATCTTCTTGACAGCACCAATTGATTGACAGAATTGTCAATTTCTTCATAAATTGCTTCTATTTCTTTGTAGACAAATTCTTGTCTTTCTTTTTCGTTCATTATTATACCTCTATAATTGGTTTAGCTTTTTGCTAAACCAATTATAAACTATGAAAACAATTTTGTCAATAAATAAAAAAAGGTTATACTCATTGTATGTATATAAAAAAATTAGTTAAAGTCAGTAGAAGTTATTACGCTCTAATTCCTTCGATAATATTACAGCTTCTTGGGATTGACCCAAAAGAAGATGAAATTGCCATTTCTTTAGACGGCAAAAAAATCATTATAGAAAAAATAGAAAAATAAAAACATTTTATGTTGTAGCTTTATTATAAATTTTTTGCCCAATCATAAACATTTTGAGTAATTAATAAAGCTTCTTCATAGTCTTCTTTATTTATTAGAAAATAATTGTCAGGATATCTAGTTTCGACGGCATAGATATTTAAGCTTGGAGCATTTTTCTCAATTTCAGTTGGTATATCAATAGGAATCAATTTCAGCAAACTTATTAATTCTGAAATTGAATGTGTGCGAGGAATTTTTATTTCATATTTTATTAAAACAGCTTTTAGTGCTTTTTCAACAGATTGTTGAAAATTAAAACATAAATCTTCCAAATTAACGCCATCGATAAGATTTTTACCAAGATTAAGATTACTATTTGCTCTTTTTAGCCATTCTCTATATTCCAAAGACTTATCCATAAATAACTTTGCCTTCTTTTACAATTAATCCAATAAAAGAATTTACTTGTTTTAAACTTTTTTTAATATATTTTTGCGGACGAATAATTACGTCAATCCCCTTATTTATACCTATAAATTGTGAATATATTTCCTTTGAAAGTTTTTTAACATCAATATCATCATCACAAATGATTAGTAAATCATAATCACTGTCTTCTCTAAAATCTTCACGAGAACGAGAGCCAAAAAGAATTATTTTTTTTGCAGAAATTCTATTTAAAATCCTACGAATTATTTCTTCAAGCGTTTTATCAATCATTTTCGCCCCTTTTTTTTAATGATTATAACATAATAGTTTAAAAAAGAAAGAAAAATGTTTTCACAATTTTTTTCTGATATAATAATTTTATGGACAAATTTTACACAACAACGGCTATAGACTACGTGAACGGTGTTCCGCACATCGGACACGCCTATGAAAAAATACTGACAGACGTTATCGCAAGACACTTTTCACAGAGGATAAATGATGGTGATGATGTATATTTCTTGACAGGAACGGACGAACACGGAATTAAAATCCAAAAAACTGCTGCTGAAAAAGGGATTAGCCCTAAACAAATGTGCGACGAAAATTCCAACCAATTCATCGAAACTTGGAAATTATTAGATATCAATTACAGCCAATTTATAAGAACCACAGACGAATCACACAAAAAAGCTGTCCAAAAAATATTCAAAAAGCTAGTTGAAAAAGGCGATATTTACAAACATTCTTACACAGGCCTTTATTGCAGTGGTTGCGAATGCTTTTTAAACCAAAAAGACCTGACAGAAGAGGGTTTTTGCCCTGTTCACATGAAAAAACCCGAAGAAATTAGTGAAGAAAATTATTTTTTCAAATTAACAAAATACAAAGATGCAATTATCAAACACATAAAAGAAAACCCCGATTTTATAGTTCCAGCTTTCAGAGCAAACGAGGTTTTAAACCAGCTTGAAAACATCGAAGACATTTCGGTCTCGAGAGCAAAAGCCAACGTAACATGGGGTATTGATGTCCTTGATGATGCGGAACAGGTCATTTACGTTTGGATTGACGCACTTTCAAACTATATCACAGCAATTGGATATGATACCGAAAACCCTTCAGACAAATTTAAAAAATACTGGCCGGCTGAAGTTCATGTAATCGGAAAAGATATTTTGAAATTCCACAGCATATACTGGATTGCTATTTTAATGGCGTTAGAAATTGAACTTCCCAAAAAAATCCTTGCCCACGGCTGGATTACAATAGACCAGTCAAAAATGTCGAAGTCAACAGGCAACGTGATTTCGCCAAAAAGCGTATTAGAAAGTTTTGACCTTAAAACTCCTGACGCCTTTCGTTATTATATGGCAACGGCGGCTTCTTTGGGCAAAGACGGCAACTATTCCGATGATGATTTTAAGGAAAAAGTTAATGCGGATCTAGCCAACAATATGGGAAATCTTTTAAACAGAACACTTTCCATGCTGGTAAAATACTTTGACGGGGAGATAAAATCTGAATTTAAATCGACTTGCGAAATAAATGCCCTTGAAACAGTTCAAAAAGTCAAAAAACATTTTGATAACTACGAAATTCAAGAAGCTGCAAACGAAATAATTTCACTTGTCAATTTAACAAATAAATACATTGCGGACAGTGCTCCTTGGGCATTGGCGAAAACAGATTTGATAGAATGCGGTAAAGTTTTGACTAACGTGCTTGAAATTATGTGCGTAGTTACAGCTTTAATTTACCCATATTGCCCAAATATTGCGGAAGAGATGGCACAACAATTAAAATTTGATTTGAAGACAAAACTGGACGATTTAACTTTAAACAATTTAAAAGTCGGCAAATTAATCAGTCAAGAAGAGATTAAACCCGTATTTTTACGCTTAGACAGTGAATTTGCTACCAACAAAAAAAGTTAAAAAGCAGAAGAGATTTACTTATCTTGCGTCTTTGCGAGGAGTTGCTACGCACGTAGACACTCTAATTCAAATATCATCTTAAAGACATTTTAGTAGCAACGACGCGGCAATCCAAGGAAAATTTTTGTTTGCGTTTTGGATTGCTTCGTCATTCGGCTTAAGCCTCATTTCTCGCAACGACGTATTTTTTGTTATTTTTTGTATTATAATAAAAACTATGGACGTTGAATTAAAACAGCAATTTAATATTTTAAAAACCCGTGTGCAAAAAGCACTGGAGTGTCTTTGACCCCGAAAAATTAAAAAAAGAATTGTCTGAACTCGAAGAGAAACTACAATCACCCGACGTTTGGTCTGACCAAAAGTTGGCATCTTCTTTGGGCGGACAGGTTCGTGAAATTAAAGACAATTTATCTAAAATTTCTTCTTGGAATGAAATTTTAGACGACGTTGAAGTGGCACTTGAACTTGGGGATGAAGACTTAATGACGGAAGTCGCTGAAAGCTTAAAAAAGCTTGAAAAAGAACTCGATAAATATGACATTCAAAAAATGCTCAGTGGAGAATATGATGACGCCAACGCCATTTTGACAGTTAACGCCGGTGCAGGCGGTACTGATGCTCAAGACTGGGCGGATATGTTGCTTCGCATGTACACCAGATGGGCTGAAAGCAAGGGATGGAAAGTAGAATTGCTTGATAAATCAGACGGTGAAGAGGCTGGGATTAAATCCGCGACCATAAAAATTACGGGTAAATTTGCTTACGGTTATGCCAAGGCCGAAAAAGGAGTCCACAGGCTTGTCAGGCTTTCGCCTTTCAACGCCAACGACAAAAGGCAAACCAGTTTTGCGTCCTGCGAGGTTTCACCGATGATAGAGGATTTTGAGAAAAAAATAGTTATTCCATCCGATGAAATAGAAATAGAGACCATGCGAGCAGGCGGTGCTGGCGGTCAAAACGTCAATAAGGTAGAAACAGCGGTACGAATTTACCATAAACCTACAGGAATCGTTGTAAAATGCCAACAAGAACGCTCTCAACTGCAAAACAGAGAGAATGCAATGCAAGTACTTGCCTCAAAACTTTTGGCTTTGAAACAAGCGGAGCATGAAAAAAAATTAGCCGAACTCAAAGGCGAAAACTTCGATATAAATTTCGGTTCTCAAATTCGTTCTTACGTTTTTCATCCTTATAAAATGGTAAAAGACCATCGCACGAATTTTGAAGTCGGAAACGTTGATTCAGTGATGGATGGCGACTTAGACGGGTTTATTGAGGCGTTTTTGAAGCAGTAAAAAGAGAAGTCCCATCTTAATCCCTGTGTGAAAAGTTTTTTGTTTCTTTTTTTCAAAAAAGAAAAGAAAGAAGACAAAAAAATAACCCTTTTAAATTTTTTGTAGAAATTATTAGATTTATAAACACTTCCCCTAGATTAGTCCTTAGGTTTTTTAAGAAAAACCTAAGGACTAATCTAGGGGCTATTTCTCTTAATTTTTAATGAAACACAATAATTTTTCTCATTTTCATTAAACAAATAATTGTTGTCAAAAAGCCCTCTTACTTTTTTTGTAAAAAAAGTAAGCAAATAAAACTTTCACATTTGGATTTATGTTTACTTACTCAACCTATATTTAAGCCCCTTTGCTACCACAAAATTAACCAACTCCTGCGGGAGTTTTGAAAATACCTCCACAACCTTTGAGTCAATCCCGATTGTATAAGATGATTTCGGGGTTTTTAACCCGTTTATCTTAATAATAAAATCAACAACTTTTTGTGCTTCAAGTCCCCTATAATTATTTTTCTCGGCATTCTTTTTCAAAAACTCAAACTCTTTTTCATATTTCTGGTCATTGTCCAACACGTCTTTATTAATCTCAATCGATTTGTCCCACAAAGGAGTCTTAATTACGCCGGGCTTTATAGAAATTACTTTAATATTAGCTCCGCACTCCAACTGCATAGCATTAAACAAAATATCCAACGCTCTTTTTGAAGCACAATAAGGAGCTATAAAAGGAAAAATCCCGAAACTAGCCACTGAACTTATATTGATTACTTTTGCACCTGAAAGTCTAGAAAAAAGCCTCTGTGTAAATTCTAAATGAGAAAAAGTATTTACCTCAAATTGTTCTCTAATTTTATCAACGTCCAAACATTCCATAGCCCCGGCAAAAACACAACCCGCCGCATTTATAAGTGTGTCAATCTTTTCAACCTTTTGGCAGATAAAATTTGCAGCCTCAACAACTGTTTCTTTTCTAGACATATCAATGTAAAAAGGAACTATTTCATTCGAAATAGCTTCTAAATCAGCCTTTAAGTCCTCATTTCTATAGCCCGCAAAAACTTTCCAGCCAAGATTCGCAAACTCTCTTACCAACAAATTTCCAAGGCCGGAAGTGGCACCTGTAATAACAATTGTTTTCATTTACACCTTACGTTGTCGGGCACGTATGCCCGACCTACTTTATTAACCTTTAACCCATTCAATTTTTCTACTCTTCATCTAAAGCTGGTCTCAATAAAATTATTGAATGTAAGTTTAACTGCAAAAATTTATGGTATTCAGTTCTTCTGTTTGGAATAAGCCGATGACTTATTTCACAATCTTTTATCGCCACAAAACGCTTAACCCCATTTAAGATGTCAGATAAAATACGGTTTTTTCTGCCCGTTCTTGGCATAAATACATAACCCTTAATCTCATAATCTTGCGTGACGACCATAACTCTTTCGGACCATACGCCCGTGATAAAATCATCTTTTTTAGCTTCATTTTCTAAATTTGCCATAGTCGCTCCATTTTCTCTTCTTAGTTGTTCGTGTATGATTGGAATAGCGGTAAATAAAGTGCTAATGCTAACACAAGTACTATACTTCCGATAACAATTAACATAATCGGCTCAATCATTTTTGTCATTATATCAATAATTGCATCTAATTTTTTGTCGATATAAGCTGTGGCCTGCAAAAGCATGTCCCCCAAACGACCTGATTGCTCACCTGTTGCAATCATAAATAAAATCATCTTAGGCATAACCTGCGTAGTTCTCAACGCCATCGATAAATGCTGTCCCTGCTGAACTTTTCCTGTTGCAAGAGATATTTTATCTTGCAGAGTATAATTAGTCAAAGTCATATTAGACAAATATAAGCAATCCACAATCGGAACCCCTGCATCATAAGCAACTTGCATAACCGCAATAAAGTTTGAAAAATTTGAAAACTGGATTAAATCGCAGAATACAGGAACTTTTAACACAAATTTATCAATTCTTCTTTTACTAGGCTCCCAATTTAACAAAAATGCCGTTCCAAAGATTACCGTTCCGAAAATTATTGGAATTAAAATCCAATATGTTCTTAAGAACACTCCCATTTTCATTAACGTTGCAGTAATCCAAGGGAGTTCTTTACCTTGTTGTGCAAACATATCAGCAAAAGCTGGGAATACAAACACAAGCATAATGGTTATAATCCCCATTGCAAGAAGAATTACAAATGCCGGATACATTAATGTTCCAATAACTTTAGATCTAATTGCAGCTTCTTTTTTTAATAATTCCAACAATCTTTCAAGCGTTTTCTCAAGCTCCCCTGAATCTTCCCCAGCTTTAACCAGACCGATATAAACCTGTCCAAAAACTTTTGGATATCTGGCAACTGTATCTGCAAAAGTTGAACCAGCCATAATCTGCCTTCTTAATTCTTTGGACACCAATCTGATTTTTAATTTGGCAGCATCATTCTCCATAAAAACTAACGATTCAATAACAGGAATTCCTGATTGAGCAAGTATTTGAAATGTTGAGGTAAATTCAATTCTATCTTGCAATCCAAGATTTTGTATTTTTTTAGCTTCAACCTTATTTTCCGTAGATGCTTGCGTTTCTTCATATATTTTTGTAGGCAAAAAACCAAGTTTTCTAACATTTTCACGTGCTTCTTTATGGCTAGTTGCTTCAACTTTTCCCTTTACAATATCTTTATTATTTTTTAAGGCTACGTAATTATATACCGCCATAAAATCCTTCTTTATTCGCTAACTATACCAAGTACTCTAACAAATTCTTCAATCGTTGTTTCACCCCTTAAAATATGACCCAAACAAGCTTGATTCAATGTTTTCATTCCACAAGCAACCGCAGCCTCCTCAATTTCAATATCATGAGCACCAACGGCAATAAGCTTTTTTATTTCTTTGGTTATTGGCATAATTTCATAAACACCCAATCGCCCTTTATATCCGTTAAAACCACAGCTATTACAGCCTTTTTTTCTATACATTTTGGTTTTCATAAGTTTTTCTATTTCATCTTCTTCCATCAAAATCTTACTTGCTTCTTCAAAAGTAGGATAATGCTCTTCTTTGCAATCAGGACAAAGCTTTCTTACAAGACGTTGAGCAATAACCCCTGAAAGAGTTGAAGAAATTAGATAATCTTTTGCACCCATTTCAATCAAACGAGTAACTGTTGCTGCTGCTGAATTTGTGTGAACCGTACTTAAAACCAAGTGGCCTGTAAGTGCAGCAGAAATTGCAACTTCTAATGTTTCATAATCTCTTATTTCACCTACGAGTATAATATCCGGATCTTGTCTTAAAATCGCTCTCATACAAGAGGCAAAAGTAATCCCAGCCTTTGTATTTACTTGAGATTGGTTAATACCTTCTAGTTTTATTTCAACCGGATCTTCAATCGTGGTAATATTTACATCCTCTTGATTCAAACTTTTCAATACTGAATAAAGAGTAGTTGTTTTACCTGAACCGGTTGGACCAGATGTTAAAATTATACCATTCGGGCAAGATACCATCTTGGTAATTTTTTCAGTGTCTTCCTGGGTTGCACCGAAAAGTTGGATATTTCTATCCGCGGCATTTAAATTAACCGCCGGAGCTAAAACCCTAATTACAACTTTCTCTTTTGATGCAATTGGAAGAGTGTTAATCCTGAAATCATAAGAAGAACCTTTATATTTAATGGAAAAAGTCCCATCTTGAGGTCTTCTATGCTCAGCAATATTCATTCTTGAAAGAACTTTAAAACGCGTTAGCACGGATTGCTCAACTTTTGGTGGAATATCAACAACCTGCTTCAAAATCCCATCTGTACGATATCTAACAACATAATTTCCTATTCTGGGCTCTATGTGAATATCACTAGCCTTAGTATCAATTGCATCTGTAATAATTTTATTTACAAACTTAGCAACGGACCCTGATGAATCTGCAAGTTCTCTTTCAACCTGTTCCCAAAGGGTTTCTTCTATCTCATATTCTAAAGATTCTTCCTCAATTTGTTGTATGATAGCATGCGTTTCTTTTTTCGAATGGCTATAAAAAGATTGTACTAAATTTTCAAACTCAAAGTGAGTAATTAACATTGCTCTAGGCTTTTGGCCAGTTAAATAGACAATATCTTTTAACACTTTTTGATCATTAGGATTTACCATCCCAATAACAAGTACCCTGCCATCAGAAGAAATAGGTACAACTTTGTTAGCTTTAACAAAGTCCTCCGGCAAAATATTTACAACTTTGTCTTGGATTTTTAATTGGTCAGAATCGACCATCTCATAACCCTGTTGCTTGTGCAAAGTTTCTTTTAATTGATCAAGCGTAATAAAACCCAACGTATACAAAGCTGAACCCAAGGGCATTCCACGCTTTTTACTCTCGGCGAGTGCTTGTATTAACTGAATTTCAGTAATATAGCCTTCATCTATTAAAAGCTCTCCAATTCTCTTTTTGGGAGGTTCTTTAGAGTGCTCCATGGGCTGTGGGCTGTGAGTAGAATTTTCCTTTCCTTTTTCATCTTTCTCTTTTTTTTCATTAGAGCTTTCTTCTTCAAGGACTGGCTGCTGATTGTCTTCTGAAATATATTTTAATAGCTCCGCAAGCTCTTCATCAGAAATTTGAATGAAGCGTACTTCAAACTCACTATTTTGTTTGACTATTGATATAATATCTTCTTTTTGTGCAAATTCATTGATAGCAATATAAATACAGTTATTTTTTATATTTATTGGAACAAAACGCATCTGTTGCAAAACATTTGCATCAAATTTAACAACCAAATATTTGTTAATACTATCTTTTAATTTACTTAGAACATCTTTCATTTTATAGCGTCATATCCGAATTTTTAACTACATCTTCTGAATCTTTGATAATTTTAGGAGTAATCATGATTACTAATTCCTGCTTACTCTTTGTTGTGTTTGTGTTTCTAAAAAAGGATCCAACTCCTGGTACATCACCTAAAACAGGGACTTTAGTTATTGACTTTGTTTCCTCTTCCCTAATCATTCCGCCAATAACAAGAGTTTCACCGTCTTTTATTCTAACATTTTTCAAGTCCAAATTTCTTCTTTGGAGCAAAGTGGCCGCCAAATCTGTACCCGCAGATCCTGGAGCATAAATTTTCTCTTTTACAGTCGCATACACTGGTTTAATATTCAAAGTAACGTACCCATCCGGACTGATAAAAGGAGTCAGATCAACTTTTATTCCATCATCACTGGCTATTGTATAAGTTCTTGTAACAATTGGCACCAATCCTGTACTATTAACCTGTGAAGTTACCGATTTTACATAGTCAGAGGTTAAATCTATTGTAGAAACCTCACCATTTGTAATCATAATCCTAGGATTAGCCAGTATTCTACCTTTATCATTTGAAATTAAATAATCTATTGCATACTTTAAAGTAGGTGTACCTGAATAACTGACGATTTTCGAACCTAAATCTGTAGTATCACCCCCGAAATACACTGGATAAAGTGGATTTGTTATTGTATGTCCATCAGTACCAAAAGTAGCGGAGAAATTTTCACTCCAAAGTTCCCAAGTGTTTTGAAAATTTTGGGTGCCCGATTCATTTAGTTCTACAATAGATACTTCTAAATATGCTTGAGGTTGTTTTTTATCATTTTGTGCAATAAATTCTTTAATCAATTCTTGTTGTTGTGGAGAACCTCCTGAAACATTAATTGTACCATGCTGGTCAAAATAAGTAATTTCCATGCTTTGTGTACCAATAGAGCTTAGAGGTCCTGCCGTGGTTTGATTATTATATGTACAAGCAATCACCCCTGCACCCAGTGATAACGGAGAAGCACCGCCTGTTGGGGCTCCTGGAGCAGACGGTGGTGCTGGGGCTGCCGGAGCTGCTGCAGGAGCTGCTGGAGCTGATCCGCCTCCACCTGCTGATCCGCCACTTTGAGGAAATAAAACCGTACACAATAAATCGGCCATCTCTTTTGGAGTGGTATGATTTACTGTATAAGTTGTGTTTGTTGGTTTTATGTCAAACTTGTCAACAATTTTTTTGGCCATTCTGAAATCATTATCAGTACCAAAAATTAGAATTTCATTGGTTGCCGGGTTTGTAATCGCAATTTGAGCATTTGAAAGCCCCGGCTTATTAATTGAAAATATATTTTTATTTAAAAAACTTGCAATAACAGATGCATCCCCATACTTTACTGGAATTGACATCATTTCTTTTTTAGAAAGGTTAAGAGTCTGTGCTGCTGCTGCAGAAGCAACCACCATAGTATTGTGATCGACGAAATAGGTTAAATCAGTGACCTGCAGAACTAATTTAAACGCATCATTTAAAGGCATATTAACCAAATCTAAAGTTACTGTACCAGTAACAGAACTATGGAAAACAATGTTTAGACCCGCCTTATCTGCAAACATTCTTAAAACCTGCTGAACATCAGTATTCCTAAGGCTCAAACTGATTTTTGGGTTTCCTTTTGAAATATTAATATCCCCTTCCAACTTCAATACAGAAGGAGTTGCCTTTGTTACAGGAGCTATCGTCCTTAATACCGGCTTATTAACCTCTGCGTTTATTAAAGGGGCAACAGGTGCGGTACCGATACAAAGCCCTATCGGTGCTGCGTATACCATTAAATATGTTGCAATAACAACACTTGATAAAACTTTTCTCATACTTCTTATTATCATTTATTACTCCTGGTTAATAACCTTTTTTCTTAACATTTACTAAAATTTCATTACCACCAAACTTTTTATTTAAATTTGGAATGTTCGTTGCACCCAGTGTCAACAATTCTCCTACACCAGCTTTATAAACATTTTTTCCTAATTGTACTGTTACTTGGTCTTTATTTATAGCTAAAACATTATATCCATTGATTACATCACCCCTTTTAACCAAATAATCAGTACCTGCAATATTTATAATTGCAGAAGGGCTATATTTGTCATACAAAATTCCTGAAATAGTTGTTCCCATAACGGTACTTGCCTCTGAGCCTGTTCCCAGGGTTTCTGGAGGAGGCAACAGAGTATATTGTGGCATTGACGATGAAAACGAACCGAAATTTTCCCCTGCCGGCAAAAATGGATTTGAACGCCCTGAACTTGCAACTGTAATTAGTATTTTCTTGCCATTATTTAATTTTGAATTGGTTTTAGCTGAAGACATAATCTCGACATCATCTTCATGAGGGCTTTTAGCATTATTTCCGGCCACTACAGGAGAACTACCAGGAGCGTTTCCTTTAATATTAAGCGTTTGAGCATAAATATCATTAGCATCTTGTGGAATATTTGGTGGTGCTCCCTGGTTACCTTGCGGATTATTTTGAAGACTTTCAAGGCTTTTTTGTTGGTTTTGAGCCATCTTAGCGGCTTCTTCTGCATTAGGCTGCATTACAACTTGCTGACTTTGCCAATAGGCAAATACGTTGTATAAGCTGTAAATTATAAAAACTGAAAAAACGACAACAGCCAAAGCCGCTTGTTGCGGATCTTTTGCAAGCTCCATCTTCTTTTTCTTACCGGATTTTTTGTTTGTTGAAGAATTATTAAAGTCTTTTTTTGAAAGAACTTTAGTAACCGCAAATATAATCCCTGCAACAACAATAAGAATTAAAATAATCGGAATAATCGGAATTCCACTTGCAGGAGGAGCTACATTTTGTGGAGTTGCTTGATTTTTTTGAGCAGAAGCAGGATTACTCTGATCCCCACTTTTATCAGTTTTAAATTGTTCCGGTACAGGCGGTCTTTTGGATTGATCTTGAGCCGTCTGTGCTGATTGTTGTGTAGTAGGCTCCGTTACAACTTGCTGACTTTGCCAATAGGCAAATACGTTGTATAAGCTATAAATTATAAAAACTGAAAAAACGACAACAGCCAAAGCCGCTTGCTGGGGGTCTTTTGCAAGCTGCATCTTCTTTTTCTTGCCTTTTTGAGCCTTATTTTTTTTGTTTTTCACTCCACTAATCATCTTATATCCTGTTTTTAATTACACCTTCTTGTTTTAATTCTATAATTGACTTTAATATAAAGTATCCTTTATTTGGTGTATTTTATTCAACTTAAACCTTTCAAAAAAGGCATACGAGCCCCATAATATTTTATCACGCTTTAAAATATTTGCAAAATGATATTACTTTTGTTAACAAAGCGTTTATTTTCCTATAGGGAAATTGTACAATAGTTGGATGAAAGATATTTCTGTCATATCGCCCATAAAAACGCCAAAAGACATTGAGGACTTCATTCCTCACGTAAAATGTCGTGATTTTTATGTTTATTACAACAAATTTTTAAACAATAACTTTGAATACATAAATGAATTTATAGAAACTGCCCACAAAAATGATTGCAAAATCTTCATAAATTTTAAACATGACATCTCGGAAGAAGATTTAGTTGAAATAAGAAAAATGATAAAATTTCTTAAGACTACCCAAATTGATGGGATTTTTATAAACAGCTTTGCTGTTTTAGAAGCGATAAAAGTATTTTCACTTCCTTTTAAAGTGATAATCGACTCTTACTTTGACATCCACAATTTATCAGGAATTGATTTTGTAAACACTTTTCACAAAGTTGATCAAGTTATTATTACAGAAGAAATTTATCTAAAAAACATTGCAAAAATAAAAAAGTACACCAATCTTCCCCTAGCGATAGACTCAGATAACCTCCCATGGTGTGCCGAGGATATAAAAAAACTAAAAGCAATTGACAGTGTGGTAATAAAGGGTAAATTCAGTTCTTCTGAGGAAATTCTTGAAGGAATTGAGCTTGTAGAGAGAATTTTGGATAAACCGAAAGTTTTTAAAAACCAAAAACTTCCTTTTAAGCACGTGAGAAAAAGTATTTACCAAACAAATCATTTTTCTGGTGAAATGGTAAGTGCAGAAGGCAGAGATTTTAAATTCAGCAGGAATATTCAAAAATTTGACTGGGAAATTAAAAAAACTCCGTTTAAAAAAGATATTGACTACAAAAAACAAGAAGATTTTAAAATAAATTTACGACTCTCCAGCCTTGAACAATTAAAAGAGGTTAAAAAATTCATCAAGAAACTTGGCTACAACCCTATCTATTCAATCGAATATGGCGAAATTTTATCTACCATAGATTTGGCGAAAAGCAACTTTAACGAAATTATCGAACACGTTAAAAAATTCTGTGCAACCCAAAAAATAGCTTTTCAATTGTCCACTCCAAGAATTTTAATTGAAAGGGATTTCGATAGGGTTTATGAGCACGTTAAAAATATTTGCCTAACTTCGTCTGCCCCAAATTCTTTAATCATAAATAATATCGGATATTTTTGGGCAGTAATAAACGATTCTGATCTTAACAGAATCCCCATTGAAATCGGCCAGGGAATAAACCTTTTAAACAGCATGTCCATTAACTGTTTAAACAATCTTCATCCGATTGAAACAGTTGATTTTACAACATTTAACGACAAAGAAAGCACCCTCCATACCGTCAAAAAAATTAAAAACATAATTAAAAACAAAAAATACACAATCGCTGGCAACATAAGAGTTCCCAGTCTCGGCCTGTGCCCTTTGAATAATGATTCGGCTATTATTTCAAGACTATCATGCAAAGCCCCTTGCCATAAAGGAGAATATGCCTTGAAAGACCCATCTCTAAAGAAGATTTACCCTTTTACCGTAGACGGATTTTGTAGAATGCACATGTTTGAAGATAAAATTCTTGAAAGATTTGAAGAAATAGACGAACTGACAAAAGCCGGGTTTAACGAATTCGTTTTTGATTTTAGTGCCCTTAATGCAAAATTTATACCTATTCTTTTAACTAACTTTTTGAATTCAAGGAATTAAAAAGTGAAAAGCGAAAGTGGTAGGGTGCTTCATACGCACCATCATAAAGTAATGTATCATGTCGGTGCGGAAATGCGTTCTATTTTATCTAAAAACAACGCCAAATCTACATCCACACCCTACTTTGCTGATTTTGGTGCAGTAGTGACTGCACCCTACAGACTACCGACTGAAAAATTATCGAGGATTACGTCATGCTGAACTTGTTTCAGCATCTCCCCAACAGGCCTCTCTGGATAGATCCTGAAATAAATTCAGGATGACGTGAGTTGCGTTTATTTGGGCTGTTTGTATATTAATTCATAATTTAAATTCAAATAATTCTTTTAATTCTATCTCTAAAATTTCTGCTATTTTTATTAATCGCTTTAAACTAACTCGTCTTTCAAATCGTTCAACATGTCCTATAAACTTACTATTAACCTCCAACATCTCTGATAATTTTTCTTGAGATATCCCACGTAAGTTTCTGTATTTTTTGACATTTTTGCCTATGTTTTTATAAATTTGTTCTTCGGATATTGACATAAAAACAATTTTATATTATATACCATATAAGCACCACTGCCATATAAGCACTATTAACAAAAGGAAACAATATGCCAAAACCAGATTTAAACGATTATATAATAGACATTCTTCATGATTTTAGCGAAATTGAAAGTATGATGAAGGTTTTAAAAGATGGCGTAAATAATGAAAACAGTGAAATTGCAATGACTGATGTGGAAAACACCCTTGAGATACTCATTGCTAAAATGTCTAACACAAAATTTTCATTGGAAAAATATATAGATACGACATTTATTTAAATACGCAATAAATTATCAACCTTGACAATAACATTTAATCTTATGTGTGCTACAATAAGTTTGCAAATGTTAATAAAGAGAGGAAAGACAAATGAAAAACAG
>Ga0302271_10002666_pt1 | contig 15849 bp, 14 predicted proteins | sample III_Bog_N1_1_FD_198767 | JGI IMG/M metagenome (GOLD analysis project Ga0302271, IMG submission 198767) | Peat permafrost microbial communities from Stordalen Mire near Abisko, Sweden - III_Bog_N1_1 | ecosystem: Environmental > Terrestrial > Soil > Wetlands > Peat | place: Sweden: Abisko...
AGAATAATAATAATAATCAGCAATAGCAGTCATGAGAGGGAAGAACAACAATGATAATAGAAGAATACTAACTAACATCTCAGCAAGCAGAATATAGATTTCAAAGACATCTCACTTTCTCTCTCTCTTATTATTCACTTTGAATCCATTTATTTTTGTTATGGGAACTAATCTTCTTTTTTTCTAAATATTTCTTTATGCAATACACATTGTGTCTATATTCATTATTTCGAGATGCATTCCACTGGGGGATGATATTAGATAAGTCAAAATTCTTCAATGTGTATGCCCTTCAAAAAGAAGAGGGAGATGATAGATAGATAGATGGGGAGATACGAGATGATAATTTACAAATATCTTCTAGATGTTAATCTTTTTGTATGATTTTTTTTGATTGAATCTAAGTTTATTTCTTGGAAAATCTTCTCACAAAATCACAAATATGCTAAAATCATATGAAGAACCCAACAAAGCTAACCACAGCAACACTAATAATACCCCATCTGATAACTGCAAAGACTTACTATGCATCCTCTAGCAGGCAGCTCATTTAGCTAATCTCTCATCCATCAGCAGTCAATCTCCTTCTGCTAGCTAAGAAGTAGTTAAAGATTACTTGTCTCAGCGCTTAAACTAAAACGATGATTAAACTAACTTGCCTGAAGTTATTAGTGTAGTCTACTATGCCTGTGTGCGATTATCAAGGAAGAGAGAACAAGGGATAATGATATGCAATTTAACATAATTCGAAGGACGAGAATGCTAGATCATTCTCGATTCGTTTATCAACGATGTTGTACCGTTAATCTAACACTCTCATGCATTCACACTTTGTCATGAGATACAAATGATTAAATTACTCAATGCAAGTGTGCCATCATCATAGAATACGTCTAACTCTGCTAGGAACTTATCTATCATTGAGGAGGTGCTGAAAAGTGTAAAAAGAGGGCTGGAGTTATGTAAATTATCAAGTCAATCTACATCGAACAATACTGATCTTGGAACATTAGAAACTGAAGCATTTCTTATTCAATCTCTGCTGACTTGCATCCTCAAGAACGACCAGCAATCACAGCAGCCTCTTAATGCTCCTCACCTCCCTAACTTGAACGATAACACTGCCGCAACCCTCGATATCCTCATATAAAAATATCTCCCTTTCCTGAAGAATAACCTAGTTTCCTCTATCTCATCTACTAACTCCTTAACTCTCTTCAACTCTTCAGACTCTAAACTACTCCTTAACAAACTCACCGATACACTCTTCACCAGCAACTTAATTCTTCTTTCATCTCTTTATACATACCACTCCAGATGCAATCCCTCCTTGTAACTCTAAACTCTTCAAGAAGCAACTGGTTTTTTGAAGTATCTAAAACTGTCCATCAAGCAAAGTAGCCGAGGGATTTGTTTGTTCAGATTGTGCAATTTATTTTTGCAGCATTCAGATGTTGCCTTTGCTGCGTTCTTTGCTTTTCTTGTGAGGAATTCCAAGAATGTAAAGAAATGGATAGAAAACGAATTTGATTCAATTGAGTTTTTGTCGAGATTCGATGAAGATGCAGTACTAGAGGTTCTAGAAGGTGAAGAAGGAAGGATAATTGTTTAAGCTGTTATGGAAGGTTACAATGAGAGTTAATAGGATAAAATGGGCTTATTGGGAGATCAATAACAACCATCAAATGAAAAATCTCCCATTATGAAACGCATTAGGATTCTGATTTCAAAACTACACCCTCAATCGACAGGAAATCACAAAAAACAATGAAATAATCACAAACAACTCTCTCTATCTTTTTCTTTCTCTCACTTTTTATTATGTTATCTCCCCTTTTTTAAGGAGTCCTTCCACTTTCCACTTTCCCCTTTCACATGAACATACTCTGCGCATATGCAATGAACTACGACGCAATAAGCTTATGTGTGTTATCGAAATCATATCTATATTGCTAGAAAAACTACTACGATGTTTCTTTGATAATCTTCTGAACAGCTTCTACATCTCCTCCCGCTGATTACAGCTCTTCAACTGATTTCTCAATCGAATTGATGTCGCTGAATAAATCCTGCATGAGGTTCTCACTTTGTTCTACAGTGCTGATGAGCTTCTCGTATTAGTCAGTATTTAACACTCGCAAATCGCTGTTTTTCTACTTACAGAGTGTTTTCACTTAGCGGATCTAAAAATGGAAGAAAAAAGGTGGAAAATATTAAATAAAAAATAACGAACAACATAACAAAAAAGACCTCTTTCAACAGCGAGAAGAATTCCTATGCTTTGTCTCTAATAAGTTGTCTTTTCTCTGTTTTCTAGACCTTATCAGTTTACACCTAAACATCCACGTTACTTCCATTTTAAAGTAATCCTAAAGTCTGCTAGAAAATATTATTTTTCAATTACTAATAATTCATCACAGCATACGCGATCTTATGCAGTTTAATGATCTATTCCGTGTGGTATTTCTGATTAATCGAAGCAATCAATGCATTCAATGGTGTCTTCAGCTTCTTCTTGAGATCCTCTTGGAAAAAGGAATTCGCTGAAAGATCAATTATTATGTTTGATATGTTCTTGTATGCTGTTGATAGCTGCGATGTATATGCTAAATACGTTGCATCGAATAAGGATAGCACAAATTAAATATTGGGATTCACTGCAAGCGGTGAGATGTTGTTTTTCTCATGCGAATACTACCCAGCTAGATTGCCATATGCTGTTTGCAGTTTAGAAATTGACGCTTTCATTTCCAATAAATTATCATAAAAACACAATTCTACTTCTAATTTACTCCTCGCTAGGCTCTTCAATTGCTAGCTGACTTTCGGGTAGTATTCTTAGATGAAATTTTAAGTATCTGCGTTGTGTTCAGGTAGATTATCTAAAATTTATTAGAGACACTTGAAATTCTGTTGCTCATCTAGAAACTCATAAACACCAGTGATAATGCATTCAGTATTGAAATAATAGCGGCTTTCGATGATAATCCCAAGGGCTTCAAGGTTAGTGAGCTAGCAACTTAAGCTATCAGCCATTTTACGAAGTTCTGTTCGGAGTTGCACTGATACGATCATTGTTTGTCCTTCTAAGTTTAGTTCAATTTATGCTTGTTTCTTTTTTACCCGCATGAGCATTTTAAGAATCGTACTGCCTACTTCATCCATAGCTTTGCGATTATCTGTCATGTGCATCATATCCTCCTGTGTGGGAATAGGGAAATATTCAAGGGTAATTTTTAATGTTCCCATTATCAAAATTGATTTATTTTTGTTACTGTGATGCTATGTAAAAACGTGTAGATGTCATTCAGAAGTGTTTAAGTGTCTTGATGTATCTAAGCACATTCAGATCCTTGAATTTAAGCTTCTTTTTGAAGAATTTCAACTAGCATTTCCTGCGCTTTGTAGAGTTAATCAGTTTTATTTCGCAAATCAAAAAATGTATTCTAAAACAAATGAGCGAATGCGTAGAATTAACTCACATCGAAGTATTAAGAAAATTAAGTCTAAAACACTTTTAGATTCACGATGATACTCTCACTGTCCATGTATAGCTTCTTCGCATCATCTTTGAGTTTATTTACTTCGACATTCATTTGCGGAATCTTACTTCTAACCATATTTTTAGCTAAAATATTCTTTGCTTCTAAGTGCAGCAACTCAGTCTTTTAAATGAAATCGCTTGCAGCTGTCAATTGCTGCTTTAGGCTAACATCGTTGCCGATGATTTCCTCGATGAATTAGAGAGTTTATTGGAAAAGAATGATTTCGTTTTTGAGTTATTTTATTGCACTTTTTCGTTTCATTTTCTTCCTCTCAAAGAATGCTGTGAAACACTCGCTGGAGTAGAGATTGTATACTTCCTTGCAATGGGTTAACTCTAAGAGTAGTCCTTAAGACCGCTTGCAGACATCTCTGACAATATCCAAGTTGTGCTGACTAGTTAATGGTTCTCGAATCCCAGCTTGAATCTCCTTCACTTAAGCTTCAAATCTGAGTTCCAAAAACCAAAACAAAAATGAGTAAAGTTAGCATTGTTCATGCATATGTATGTGTGTTGTTACTGCGCCTTGACAAGTTCGGTTTCTCTTTTCTTAATAAAATGGAGATACAGTATCTCACATATATTCCTGTTGATTTTCGCAATATATGGTTCCAATCGCAGCAATTCTTATCTCGTGTAATGTATCATTCTCTTGAATTCAATGTAGATGAAAGCATTCAGCTTATGAAAAAGACAATCTTATTCCACAAAATAACTTTATCCTTAATCGAGTCCTTCTTTGATCTGCAATGCTAAGTGAGCAGACCTCGCAGCTATCGATTCTTCTGATTTACTAACCACACATTAACCATAGCAATCTGTGAGGATATCGATCAGGGTATCATAAAATTAACTCAACTAACTAGCATTCCCATCATAATCTAAAGTTATTAGCAATCTCTAGTTGTCTTCTTCAGATTACAGCTACACGAACAATTCAAGATCAATGTTCGTCCGTACCTGTAGCTACTAGAGAGTGTTCAATATCAGCTAAGCCTCAGCGATGAGTGCATTTAAATTTTTAACTTCTTTGAACAGCAATTCGATGAATTCACCTTTTCGTTCTAAAGTTAAATTCCTCTCGATGCTTTAAATCATCTCTTTCACTCCTACAAACGCACGTAAAAGATCTTTCTAAGCACTTATTTGAACTTACCGGAGTTTCTATTGATACCCGAGTAACTCACGATCTTATTTGAGATGCGCTAAATGTTTCGAAGCTAAGGATAGTAATTGCTCGTTGCTGAGGAACGGCTAGTCGATGATGGTTTCTAAGTCGCTGGAGATGTTTTTGTAAAAGCACAGTGTAGGTACAGGGATTAATTGGAGGAGTTGAATGGTATTAGCAGGGTTGATAACGATTGGAAACGTTATGAAACGAAAACTAGGATCGATTTCGTTTAAATAAGATTTCACGATTTTGAATTTTTCTTTGAGTAAAACCTTCGCCATTCAAGAAGATAAAAAAGAAGAGGATAAGAGGGGGAGGAGGGTTAAGGAAATGATGAGAGAGACAGAGGTAGGGGACGATGGGAGTGAATATAAACAAGTTTAGGTTGTCAAGTTAAGAAGACTCTAAATACCCTCTTTTCCTGTAAAAATGAATATTTTAATATTTGCGAAGCTGATTGATTCTCTTCTGTTATTATTCAATTTCGTTACTCAATTTCGAATTATCAAACACACATAGAATTGAGTAGTTTATCATTTAATTCACTACTGAGCCTTCTGATAGCAAAAATAGTAATTGTTTATTTAAACCACATAATCACAATTCGAATTGTTCTCAAAAAAATAATAGAATCATTTTCATATTTCAAAATAAACAAATGCTATCAACAAAAATAACGATATTTTTCATTTTAGTCTTCTTTTCAAACTACTGTTGTTATTTTTCTGTTTGCTAATGTCAATATTCTAGGTCTGAACTCCAATGGAGCTTTAACAACTGTTCCTATTGTTGATGTTTCTTTATTCTCCATTTCCTTGTTTTCTTCTTCTGCTCCTTCTTCAATTTCAATTAACGAATAATCTACAAGTGAGTTATTCATATTAGGAATGATGAAAACTTCTGAAAAGGAGCTTTCTGCTATTGAAACTGATTCAAACTAATGAATATTTAGTTCTGCAAGTAAATCCTGTTATGCTTTCTACTGCTGATTCTTCTTAGCGTTTTCGACAATGAACCTTCCAAAGTAATTTGAAGCCTCAATAGATGTTGCATCTCTTTATGCGTCCACCTAAAGGAGAATTATAAGAAAAAATGAGCATTACTTGACTATTTTCCTTCTCTAACTACTTTTCTTTATGAATATTTTACCTTGAACTCAAACTCATTCTTTTCAGGATGGAACTACACTCCAAAGAAAGGATAATTCTTGAACTCATAGGAAGCTACAAACTCAGTCTCTCCATCTGAACTAACGCTTGTGGAAGTGACCCTTATGTCGTCTCCAAGTAAAGACACATTGCTTACAAGAATGCCTTCTTCGTGATTGTAGAAGACTTTTAAAAAAACAGACAAAAATTCAGTAAAATATACAAGTCAGTAGAAGAATAATATAATATTAAAATATAACTTAATGGTTTCTTTACGTGATGACTTCTATTCCACCCATTCAAGGAGTCCCTCCGGCATCTCTGAGAAAAGTTTACTGCTGGTGTCGATATTCTAAAGGTTGTGATTGGCTTTGTCATCGAATCCATCTGAGAGAAGTTAAGGATTTCTTGAAGTTGAGATATAAGCAATCAACTGAAACCCTAAGCAAGTCCCCCACATTGGAAAATAGTTCCCTTGATCGTTAGATGCCTTGGCGTGATTGAAAAGGTACTCTGCAGTTCTCAGAAACTGCTCTTCGAAATCAACTGATAGTTATTGATCTTCTTCTTATTATTCTTTGCTTTTCTTATGATGCTTCCCTTTTTAAGCAGCAAGTAATCCTTCATTGAGTATCTCTGCTTCAATCTCAATCAAAGAGCTCTTTTTATGCTTATTCTGCTTTTTCTTCTATTCAAAATCTACACTAAAATCGACAAATGTTAGTAATTTATCTTTTTATCAAACACATATCCTTTAAATTTACCTCCCTCCAGGAAAGAATAATAAATCGATACTAGAAATCAACTCTTCTAGCTGTTCTTCTGAAGAATCATATGCAATGGGTATGACATCAGCTCCAGCTTCTTCCAAGTACTTCACATAGCTAGATGCGATGTATGAATATTTCTCTCTTGGATATTTCTCATAATTTGATGGTTCAGTTAGCACACCAATTACAGGCCTTTTTTCATCACTGAGAGATGAAAGTTCAATGCCCATATCATCCTCAGCTGCTACTTAGCCGAATAAACCCACTGTGAGAAATAACACGCAGATTATCCAACCTTTTAGCATTTTCTTTATTATCTTTTAAAAAACGCAATTGCAAGCTCAAAGTCAAGAGCGTTTTTTGCTCACAAGAATTTATTAATCCAAATGCCAGGGCTATATCATTCCCAATCATGTTAAAGAAAAATAGAAGAAATCTATTATAATTAATTAATTCATTTTTATTATTTTTTAATCTCCATGCTCAGTGTTTCGTAATTATTAATACTTTCTCAGCTTTAGGAATTCAATATTTTAAACCCCTCCCCCCATAGGAAACATAAACAAACAGACAAACAAACAAAATTATTTATTAAACTGCACATTTTTTCTTTTTTTTTTCCCTCCCCACTTTTGAGTTTCCTTCCCCTCCCAAAGTTCCTAATAGGGGAAGAAAAAATTGCAATTATCTCCCATCATCCTCCCAATTACCTCCCCTTCTGAAAAAAATCTTTTTATTTCTCAATTTTAAATTTTATTATTTTTTTTCTCTCTATTTTTGTTACCTTTGGATATTGGTCTTCTTCATTGGTATTTCTTCATTTTGTTGTTTCAGATTGTATTCATATGATTATCTTTGTACATGCACAATTTTTATATCTTTTTCATTGTGCTGTTCATGTTTTACATACAACAATTACGCTAGAACTCAAGCAGATCGATTTCAGAAGGGAAATGAGCGAAATACCTGACAGAGTATTCGTTCATTTTTGTTTTAAAAAACTCTGGTTGTACCGATACAGGCTTAAAAATTACTGCTGAATTCCAAATATAAAATGTATTGACTTTGATCACATCGCGGGATGGTTTAAAAACTGAGAAATCCAGGGAAAACGTATGCAAAAGTGTATAGGACAGACTTTATGGCCGTGCTTGAAATTAATTAGATGCGATGGCGATCAAAGGATGAAAGAATAAAAGGGATAGGTGAATACTCAAGAAGGTTAGCTAAAACTTCTTAAAAAACAGGTTCACCTATCCCATAGTTATAGAGAGAGCGACATACATTCTCTATTTGTTGATCGATTGTGATCTGACGATGGTTTTTGTTTTCTCTTTGTTTTCAATTAATCTTTTCCAAAAAGAGAGAGAGAGAGAGAGGATATTCTCCCTCCCCAACTAAATTAAAGATAATTACAAAATTTATTTCCGAAATTGATTTTTAAATTAACTGAATTTCATATTTCTTTGAATTTTAAATTATTCAATTATTAATACGTTTACCTTCTCTCCCCACTCCAACTCCCATTCAAGTTGATTAGAAAACAAACAAATAATATTCCCAAAAGAATATTAAATTCCTTATGAATTACATATGAATATTAGTCTTTTTTTATTTATAAATAAAAGACACACTCTTTCTTAATTTGAATTTCAGAATCCCACTTAAGATCTTCTGAAATTTAATTCATTCGTATTGGACTATCTTACCCCTATCTCTCTTTTTCCCCCCTTATATTTATATCTTCCTTGCCTTTCAATTGAAAAGCTCTCTCGCTTCTTCTGACAAAGCAAATATCCCCATCGAAACATCCTTGAGAAGTTTATTCTTCCGTTAGTTTTTTTCTTTGTTTAGCAAAAGAAGCATGGCAGCTTGAGACTACAATGCCTATGCAAATAGAGAACTTCCAGAATACTAGCCTTCTTCTTTTTTAACTTAATATGAATCTAATAACCTAACATTAGTTGATTCCCTAGCGGAGCAAAATAATCCAGGAGAGGAGTCTCTTTATTGTAGCTAACTCCCTTCTAATTTCGTTACATCCCCTTTAGATGTTTCTCCTTTGATGTTAAGCTCAAATAATCTTGCAAAATTTCCTTAGATATTAGCTTTGTTGAGGAAATTCGAACCTTGAAGTGGACTTGTGTGTCGTACTCCAGAAATAACTCTTTGAGAAAGCGGAGAGTTTGTAATACTTCCTCCGTTGCTGCCTTGAAATGCGTGATCTAAATCGTTCGCAGATTTCAGCTTAGCTAAGAGAAAAACAAGCACACCCAACCAAACAGAATTATACACACAAAATCGAATGAAAACTAAACCAAAATAGATTTGCTACCTATTTGAGGATTGATTTGAAACAGTGATTTCTCTGAGTTGATTTATCCAGGAAGTTCAATCTTCCTGACTGACGATTGCTTCGAGGAATTAGTAGAAAAACTTGACAGTTTATCTAAAAGAACTCCTCGTTTTTTTGAGATACCACCAGTGGGTTAAGGTGATTTTAAAATTACACTGTTTGTTAGTTCCATCCCGAGATGATCTCGAGCTTTTGGAGTTGTTATCACAGAAAGATCAGATAATGCTGCTGCCTTTGGAGTGGACGATATGTTGAGACTATTATCGGAGATATTGATTTCTCGATGAGAGCCTTTAAACGATGATTTCTTGAGAACCTACGTGTTGTAGTATTCATCGAATTAACGAGATTTCTATGAAATGGGGGAAAAGGAATAAGAGAAAGACCTAATTATTTGTAATATTGTGGGTTACGTTTTTGAACGGATGCATTGCTATGCTACTTGTGTTCGTCGTACCAATGCAACCTGTAGATGCAACTGCCCCAGGAATAATATTATTCTTTGGTGTGTAGGTGACATATTGCGCAGCTTGTGGGCTAAAATCTTCAAAGTATGCATCGAGATTCTGCTAAAAATTAGATTCTTATTCTCCTGTAGTAGTTGCAGAAACTGCATGCACATTCAAAGGAAGTTTTTACAGTTTGGATATCACAGGTGGAGGGGTCATTGATTTAAACTCTGAATATGGATTCTCATCGAAACGTTTGAATTTCCCTAAAGCAGCTGGTTTCCAGGCTTGCGAAGGTTGGGAAGGCTTATATGATGATTAAGGAGAAAATGACAATGGAGAATCACTGTTCGATTGAAAGTTTGAGCTGTTCTTCAGAGACTGAATTCCTTGGGGAATATAGCTAGAATTGTTGTTTATTTAAAGATTCAATTGTTGTTGTGCTTATTTTAGATGCTAGGAGTGTTATTGGTATTCTGATTGCAAAGGAGCTGAGAATTAAGTTTTTAGTTAATGAGTTGGAATGAAATTGCTATGAAGTTATTCTTAGTTTTTAAATTTATCGGGCATATCATTCAAAGAGTCTGATGACTTATGTTCAGCTTCATATATTACAATAGGAATTTACTGAGAAACAACAATTGGATAAGTGTTGCTGCTGTTGTTCTCCTCAGAAGGTATGTTTTGTCTCGCGACTGGATCTTATCAAGTTTATCACACACAAAAGATGAAAAAAAACAAACAGCAAAAACACAGTATTAAAGGAAAAAAGTACTAAAACGTCTTATTTAAATCGAAATTAGAGTACTACTTACTTGCAAGAGACATTAAAGTGCTGCTGAGGGAGATGAAACGCCTGAGGACATCAGCTGGAATCGATTACTAAAGTGTATTAATCTGCGAAGAAGTCAGAATCTATTTGTTGATTAACTTTGTTAGAAGTTATGTCAACTTTGACTCACAATCATCGCACTGCTTGGACATCTCTGAATTCATACTTTCCTCTAATATTACCTTAACTTGTTTAGTTCGCAAGAATAAATGAATAATCTCATATTACTGCTGTACTAATTTAATATAATTTACTCCACTTCAGCAAAAGATTGAAGGCATCTTGCTATTGGCTTTGATTCCTGTTGTGAGATGCTGCAGATAGGATCGGATACATTTCATCACAACTAACAGAACGCAAATGTGGTGAGTTTGTAAGTTATTTAGAGCAAACCGCTGCATAATTCAGTAGACCAGAATACACAGATTCAAATTGAAGATACACGACTAATTCTAGTTTAGAAGCGTAGTCAGAATTTCCTATTGGTAAACTCAATAGAAGAATCTCCTCACTGTACTTGCTTGTTGGATTCTGAACAACGAAATAATCAATACTAAACCTATCAGTCTGTTTAACTTCGTTGACTTCAGCTACGAAACTAAAACTCAATATCCCACAGCCTTCAATATCAATAACTCCCTCACTCGCACCACCTAATTTCAGCAATCTCAAACTTATCACCAGTTGATTGTGTTCATCTTTTGCAGCGATCAGCTGTAGAGTGAATTGCTTGAATTGAAATTAAGTGCTCTCTTTCTTGTGCATTTCACTCAGATGTGACAATCTCCAACTGATATTCGGAAATGTTTATGCTAAGCAAAACAAAAATGAGGCATTATTATGGGAATTAACAGGAATACAAAAAGATTTTTTTGTAGCTAGAAGAAATTATTTGGTTGTGATTGTTATGTATGTTTTTGCGTGTGGGTACTCCTTTCTAATGAACTTACTGTTGAGTGACTGTTGAACAATGCTGCATCGCTTTCTAGATATCAAATGAGCTATGTCCGATTATAAAGTGATTTTTCTCAATGATTTGGCGATTGCTTTGAGATCAGATGCTGAACTCACTGTGGTGAATCGCTATCTAAGATATTTGTCAACTATTTCATCCGATAACTCCGATGAAAGCCGCTCTATTATGGACTAAGAATTCTTATCTAAATCTACTATCAATGCTTATACGAGTATCGATATTAGATGGGATTTGAAAGCTGAGAAATCAGATGAAGAAGAAACACTAAATCCATTTTGATTTTGTTCTGTCTTTCCCATTTGATTTATCGATCTCACTAATGAATCAGCTAATTGCAGTGCTTCTAGCATATTATATTACTGAACACTAGTCAATGCTACTATCGCTCTCAGAATTGCTCGTACATACTAAGTAAATTCGATGAACTGAATAATATGCATTTCAAGCTCTTTCGCAGTGAATGACTGTAGAAGTATTTTATCGGGTGCACCTTCCTTCACATACGATATCAAAACTTAGCATTCAGCTTCAGTTTACACCGAAAAAACCTACAAAAAACACATGAAAAATTTATAAAATTATCAGAGAAACATTACCTTTTTATCTCCTGTGAATATCTCCTAAAGGATATTTGCTGATTAGCATGAGCTATCTCTGATTTCACATAGATTACTTCCATGTTAATCTACAAATTATATCACTTTGCTATTGATTTCTCGTCCAAGCTGGTCATTTTAATTCTCAGCAAAATATGCAGCTTCAAGATTTTCAGCTTGGTTGCTTTGCATATTTCCTGAATAAACTCGATTATTGTTAATACTACTGTTCTCAGAGCTTCCACTGTATTGCGACTAAAACACTATTCCTGTTGGCCCTGCTTGGTTAAAACCCTTGGGTGTGCCATGCGCTGAAGAAGAGAAGAACAATCTGTCTTTGAAATTCTACTTTGAGAAAGCCATCAATCAGAGAACTCCCTCCTCTCGTCTTCCAAAACCTTTACAATTTGTTTCTTGGAGACAAGCTATTTTGTGAATATTGTTCTTCTTTTTCTTAGATACTCTTGTTATTCTTACTCTCAAAAACACAGTTTCTCTATTAAATTAATCTCAGCTAAGCTCAGTCTTTTCGTTTAATGATTTTTCGCTTTCTATTCTTATTAATCTAACACTATCAATATATCTCCCTTTCTCTATCTTTCAACTTTCGCCCAGCTCTACCACAGCTCATCAGTTCTGGCTGGATCTCTTTCCAATACTTCTATTTTTTGCATTCCATATTTGTACTCAAAATGGAAAAATTCTTTGCTTTGCTATCTTTTACTATCCCCAAGATTTAGAGTATGCTATCCATCTCCTCATACATGAAATATAGCTCACTCAAAATGGCTATCTATCCGATAGTAATCTAAAACAATCCTTTATTCCTCCAAGTAACTTCCTTAATCAGAAGATAATTAGTCTGGATTTCTTTAGTTTCTTAGTTAGTATTGCAAAAATAAATACACCAAAATCCCCAAATAAACCAGTTAGATCTTAGAGCTTTTACCTTCCCAGTCAAATCCTGTGGTGAATTCAATTTCTTCTCCCTCACTTCTTTAATTTCGATTCCTGTAGATTCTCTGTTATTTGGCCAGCATCTATTTGGGGTTATCATTCAAAATTATTTTTGATCCATTTATTTTCCATTTAACTCCTCAATAAGCAATATGACAAAAGCTGCATTTAGCCATCAAATTACCCAATCGAACTTGAATTATTCTAATATCTGTTCCATGCCTCTTTATCTCTTAATTTAAGGATATTAATAAATAATAATTCCCTTTAGCTCTATTTTCTCAAATAGAAAAGCTGACAACACTAATACGACAAAAATAAATTTTGTTGAATATTGTTTGATAATTTATTAGAACTGCACATTTTTATTCCCCTGATGGTTACTTCAATGACAGATAAAATATCATTGATATTAAGAATAATAAGAATTACAATAGTTGAAAGCACCTGAAATATTCTCCATCCGAATCTGCATTGTGCTTGCAAGAACAAAAACAATCAAATACTTTCTTTGTGATAATAACACCTCTTGCTTTTCCCTAGGTAAAATTACCAAATTGATTCATTTTGGGAAAATATTTTCTAAAGTTTAACATGAAAAATATCTTGCAATAAAATCCTTTGACTTGTGTTTACTATTATTGATCAAACAAATCACATCAACGAATTCTCTAACCTGCTCCTGTTTTGTTATCATTATCTTAGTTTGAGGGGTATAATCCTCTAAGGAAGAATCTGTAAGGAGTGGCTGGCTTAATTGTTTCTTGGCTCGTCTACCTAAACCATTGAGCTGTAGTTGGAAAGTAAGCCAACTCTGAGGATATTTCTTTGTATTTTGATTCATATTTCCAGGCTTTCTTCTTTCTAAAGAGTTGTTCTAAGTTCGTATTAGATTTCCTTTAATCAAAGTGGTGATTCCATAACCACTTCTCTACTCACAGTTAAAAAAAAAGACTGTTTAAGCAACTTGACTTTTCATCTTTCTTAGAGTCCGAAGTTAGACCAAAGAAAAGTACTACTTTACCATTTAGAATACTGAAGCTCAATTTGAATAACTTAGTTAGTTGAAGGATTGAGAGTGAAAGCTCAAATATGTTTAACCTTACTAAGCGCTATCACTAGAGGATTATTACAGTACATCTTTTATTTAGAGGTAGCACTTCGATGATATGTCTTGTTCTTTTATGCAGTTGATGCATAATCTTGTGTTCTACTAGTTTAAAGCTAAATGAAGAAACTCAGCATTCTTGCCAGATGCTTTTTACATTTTTAAATAATTTTTCCTTTGAATAATGTTGTTGAGTTGTCTCAATAGTATCTTATGAATAATAGTATTCTCTTTTGTTTTTTTCATCTTTTCCAATAAATCTAATAGCAATAAACTAATTTGACTAATTATTTTTTTTCTTCCAGAAATGATTTCCTATCCTTACAATTTCAACAAGATTCTTACTATTCCAAGCTCCCTCTGATTTAGTCTATTATTCTGATTGTTCGATTAAAACTTCAGTCTCACTGGAAGTTCAAAAACAAAGACACTCTCGTGAGCATTACATAGTGGAATTCAAAAATTAATTACTATTCTGAGCAACTAAGTAGGTTATTTGATAGATAATCCTGTTATTATTTTGAGTTATTTCTTAAAAATCTATTAACATATTGTCTATTTTTTTTTACTCCTCTCCCCTTCTACTTCAATTGAAACTTCATAAACTGTTTTCTTTTTTCTTTTTTCTATAATGCGCAAACTCAAATAATTTTGACATCTAATTAATCTATTTATGGGTACAACAAAGTAAAAGGCAAGTCACAACAATAAAAACAATCATTAATATCAGATCTAATTTTTTGTTTATGTGGGATGTATTTCAAATATCAAAAAGCGAATAAAAATCAATTGTTTTTTGAATAATGTGAGGAGGAAGGTATTGTTTCATATCTCAAAGAGAATATAATAACAAAAAAAGGATATATTAATCATGGGAAAAGGGAAGGACTGTGAGAGCGAATGAGATAAAGAGAGAGAGAGAGATAATGTGCAAGTAAAAACTGAAATAAAAAAGAAGAACTTAGTGGGTGATTTAAAATAAATGTTTGGCGAGAATTGCTAGTAATTTAGGAAAGCAGCAACTGGAGCAGGAAAGAGGGAACAGGAATAAAGAGAAGAACAAAATATACAATATAGCCTTTTAGCTGAAATCAACAAATGAGCAAGGTCAAAGGTGCCATCGACTATACTCCAAGGCTCACTAATAATAATCTCAATAACAACCCTGCAGATAATAATAATCGTTAGGATTCAAATAAAGCATCAACACCTCAATAACAGCAGCAATAACTACCATAATCACAGCAACTCAATAAATAGCAATTCCTCTAGCAACCTCAGCAGCAGTCGTCAGCAGTCTCCGCAAAATCAGCTTTAATCAACAAGACAACAACATCTCCGTTACCTCGCACATCGACCCCAACATACAATCCTTTTATCTACACATATTCTCGAGATCAGCGTGGGAATACTGATTAACCTTAGCACACAAGCGCTATGCCCATCTCTAATGTTTAACTTGGTGAAATTTTAAATTCCCCTTAATTGCAGTAATAATCGCAATATCAACCTTAGTAATAGTAATATCCAGTGCAAACATAGCAAACCTAAGTCCTGCAATAGTCAAATAGCATGTAGACATAGGATTAGAGTTATACATAAGTATAACAGCAGTAGTCGTAGTAGATAGGAAAAGATAATCAAGATTTATCAGGATAACAAAAGTCAGGAGTTATTATTACATAATCATAGGAGAATGGACATATAGAGGAAGGGAAAAGCGAAGTCTTTACGTCTAATTATAGAGTAGCTAATACATATCGACCATTAGCTTCTGCTTCTGGTTAGACCTATGCCTTTCAACCATCGAATAATAACATTAATCAAGATAGAGTTTAGATGTAATAATAATAATAATAGATGTAATAGCCAGGATAGAAAGAATAAGATGGACTGGGGAAGAAACCACTAGGGGTAAGTAAAGCTAAGTTGAATAAATCAT
>Ga0302271_10002667_pt1 | contig 15846 bp, 11 predicted proteins | sample III_Bog_N1_1_FD_198767 | JGI IMG/M metagenome (GOLD analysis project Ga0302271, IMG submission 198767) | Peat permafrost microbial communities from Stordalen Mire near Abisko, Sweden - III_Bog_N1_1 | ecosystem: Environmental > Terrestrial > Soil > Wetlands > Peat | place: Sweden: Abisko...
GTACAGGGTTCAATTTTGATATTAAACTTCGTTACGGTGCAGGTGCATTTGTTTGCGGTGAAGAGACCGCTCTGATACACTCAATGGAAGGACTACGTGGTGAACCTACAGTAAAACCTCCTTTCCCTGCTGAATCGGGCTATCTGGCAAAACCAACGAACGTTAATAATGTTGAGACTTTCGCCGCCATTCCGGCAATTATCCTTAAAGGTGCAAAATGGTTCAGCAGCATAGGTACTGAGAAATCAAAAGGCACCAAAGTATTTGCCCTCGCAGGTAAAATCAATAACGTCGGATTAATAGAAGTTCCAATGGGAACAACATTAAGAGAGGTAATTTTCGAAATCGGCGGTGGTATCAGAAATGGTAAAAAATTCAAGGGCATTCAGACCGGAGGACCATCAGGTGGCTGTCTCTCCGAAAAACATCTGGATACTCCGATTGATTTTGATAATCTCATTGCAGCCGGGTCTATTATGGGTTCCGGAGCCATGATCGTTCTTGATGAAGATGACTGCATGGTTTCAATGGCGAAATTCTTCCTGGAATTCACGGTAGAAGAGTCATGTGGTAAGTGCGCCCCATGCCGGATAGGAAACAAACGTTTGCATGAACTTCTTGGTCAGATTTGCGAAGGAAAAGGCAAATTGGAAGACCTTGACAGATTGAGGAACATGAGTCTCGTAATTAAAGATACATCACTCTGCGGACTCGGTCAGACTTCTCCTAACCCGGTTCTCTCCATGATGGATAATTACTATGAGGAGTATGTTGCACATGTTACAGACAAGAAGTGTCCTGCCGGTCAGTGCAAGAGCCTAATGGAATATATTGTTAATGCCGAAAATTGCGTCGGATGTACAGCATGTGCAAGGGTTTGCCCTGTAAATGCTATCTCAGGTGAAAGAAAAGAGATTCATCATATTGATCCCTCTATCTGTATTAAATGCGGTGCCTGTATGGAGAAATGTAAGTTTGATGCAATATATATCAATTAATGAACCGAATAATGGAAACGATAAAGCTTACTATTGATAATAAAGAGATTGAGGTACCAAGAGGTACAACAATATATAAAGCTGCAAGGGAGCTGGGAATTGATATCCCTACACTTTGCTACATGGAATTACATGATATGGGTATAGAGAATAAACCGGCTGGTTGCAGGATTTGTGTTGCCGAGATCGCCGGAAGAAGGACTCTTGCCCCTACCTGTTCAACGAATTGTGAACCCGGTATGGTTGTAAAAACTCATACACCCAGGGTTCTGAATGCACGTAGAACGGTAATGGAGTTTATCCTATCCGACCACCCCAAAGATTGCCTTGTGTGTTCAAAATCAGGAACATGCGAACTTCAATCCATGGCTCACCGCCTGGGAATCAGGGATATTCCCGGAGCTGAATACGCTGCTGTTTCTACCTACAGAAAAGATACCTCTCCTTCAATTATCAGGGAACTCGATAAATGTATCATGTGTCGTCGTTGCGAAATGATGTGTAATGAAGTGCAGACTGTTGGCGCTCTTTCAGCTGTAAACAGAGGTTTTATGGCTACAGTGGCTCCGGCATTCGAACAGAACCTGGAACATTCAACATGCACATATTGCGGACAATGCGTTTCGGTATGTCCTACGGGTGCTTTGACTGAAGTAAACCATGTTCCTCAGGTACTTAGAGCTCTCACTGATCCTACTAAGACAGTTATAGTTCAAACTGCACCTGCAGTGCGTGTCGCCCTTGGTGAAGAATTTGGTCTTGCTCCCGGAACAATTGTTACGGGTAAAATGACCGCAGCGCTCAGAGCATTGGGTTTTGACTATGTATTCGATACAGATTTTGCAGCTGACCTGACCATTATGGAAGAGGGAACTGAACTTCTTGACAGACTTACACGACACCTGAAGGGTGACAAAACAGCAAAAATACCTATACTTACATCCTGCTGCCCCGGCTGGGTAAACTTTTTTGAAGAGTATTTTCCAGATCTTAAGGATGTACCTTCCACAGCAAAATCACCGCAGCAGATGTTCGGTGCGATAGCGAAAACTTACTTTGCCGATAAGATTGGCATAAACCGTAAGGATCTGGTTGTGGTATCAATAATGCCGTGCCTTGCAAAAAAATATGAATGTCAGAGAGATGAATTCTCAACTGATGGCAATCCTGATGTGGATTATTCAATTTCAACCAGGGAACTTGCTTCATTCATCAAACAGGCAAATATCGATATTAAAAATCTTCATGATGAGGACTTTGATGCACCTCTGGGTGAGTCCACAGGAGCAGGTGTAATATTCGGAGCAACAGGCGGGGTAATCGAAGCCGCATGCCGTACTGCTTATGAAATCTACACGGGTAAAAAACTTGAAAGACTTGATTTCACTGAACTCAGGGGCATGGAAGGAGTCCGCTCAGCAACAATCGATTTTGATGGTCTGCCTGTAAATATTGGTATTGCTCATGGACTTGGGAACGCAAGAAAACTTCTTGACGATGTAAGAGCAGGGAAATCAGAATTCCATGCAATAGAGGTTATGGCTTGCCCGGGTGGATGTATCGGCGGTGGCGGACAGCCATTGCACCACGGGAATTCAGATATCATTAAAGCCCGAGCAACGGCTATCTATACTGAGGATAAGAAGAAGCCTCTCAGAAAATCACATGAGAATCCTTTCATAGTAAAGCTTTATGATGAGTTTCTTGGTAAGCCAGGAAGTGAAAAAGCGCACCATCTGCTTCATACTCATTATTTTGACAAGAAAAAGAAGGTCATGATTAAGAAATAGTATTATAATATTCGATAAAGTAAAATTCACGGTTATGTCTCATATAAAAATTGAATTAAGAAAAGAAGATGTGGACTTTATAAAAGGAGTATGTACTACTTTTAATAATGATCCGCAGGAACTCATAAATGTACTTCATTCATGCCAGGAGCATTTTGGATATCTTCCTGCTGAAATACAGGAAGTTGTATCTGACAGTCTCAATATGCCTGTTGCAAAGATATACGGAGTGGTAACATTCTACTCATTCTTTACAATGACACCCAAAGGCAGGCATCCTATCAGTATCTGTCTAGGAACAGCCTGCTATGTAAGAGGCGCCGAAAAAGTCCTTGATGAGTTTAAAAAGGAGCTTGGAATTCAGGTAGGCCAATCTACAAAAGATAACAAGTTTTCGTTGTCCAGCCTTAGGTGTGTTGGAGCGTGTGGTTTGGCACCTGTTGTTCTCGTGGGTGACAAAACCTATGGCAGGGTCGCACCTGATGATGTTAAAAATATTCTGAAAGAGTACGAATAGACCAATCTGAAGTTTTGTTTTTAGGTAATGGAGCCGGGAAGAATTTTTGTCCCGGCTTCGTTTTTTTAATGGATATTAAAGTATAATATATGCCCGGTAAAATCTCCATATTTCATCGCTTTGCGACATAAAGTTACAATGGTAAGCAATACTCATATTTGATTGACTATATATCATTTTTTGTATCTTTCAGTAAATTGCAAAAAATAAAATGGTAGGAAAGTATAAGGTAATTACGCTTTGCGGAAGCACAAAATTCAGGGATGAGTTTATTGCCGAGCAAAAGAGGCTGACTCTTGAAGGATATATTGTTATCAGTGTTGGCTTGTTTGGACATTCGGGAGATACTGAAGTATGGCGCGAGATTACCAAGCTTATGCTTGATGATATGCATAAACGGAAAATCGATATGGCTGATGAGATATTCGTTATAAATGTTGGCGGCTATATTGGGTCATCAACAAGAAGCGAGATTGAGTACGCAATCATGACGAATAAGCCTGTAAAATACCTTGAACCGCCTGCCGTTACAAACGAAGTCACAGGAACTACAAAGGCATAATCAGAGACTTGTCCTGACACGAATTGCAAACCCGTGCCAGAGAATGCATTACGAATTGTTCGATTTCCCCCTTTCTCCTTGTCTCCCCTTCTCCCAATTTTTTTTTCCACCCCTGGCCTTCTGAGTTTCAGATCCGGGCTGCCTTTTCGCCTTAGCGCCATTGGGGCCTCTGACCACCGTAGTCCTGGCGAAAGTGGTTTGTGCCTTTCTATACCAGAAAAAATATTCTTTTTGCCTGCGTTTCTCTTCGATATTCCTAGCTACATAAACCTTTTTACCTGTATATGGGTCAAACCCCGTATAATACATTAATGTGGAAAGTGTCATTGGGGTCGGAGTGAAATCCTGAACCTGCTCAGGCTTGATACCCAGCACTTTAACTTCTGCAGCAAGCTCCTTCATATCGGCATCTGTACACCCCGGATGACCCGATATAAAATATGGAATCATCTGAAGCTTAAGATCATGTTTTGACACAGTATTATCAAATCGTTTCTTAAGCTTTCTGAAGAGTTCGAAAGGTACTTTTCGCATGTTAAATAATACATGAGGCGAAGTATGTTCAGGAGCCACTTTTAATCTGCCGGAAACATGATTCCTTATAAGTTCTTCAAGATATTCTCCTTCATCTCTGCCGGCCCCGGGATTCCATTCCGGGAAAAGTAAATCATAACGGACCCCGCTGCCAATAAATGACTTTTTTATTCCTGTCATACTGTCCACCTTCTTGTAAAGAGCTGTCAGATCTTTATGACTTGTATTGAGGTTCCTGCAGACCGAAGGCCACACACATGATGGTTTTGAGCATGCTTTGCACAGCTTCTCATCTTTGCCTTTCATCCTGTACATGTTGGCCGATGGTCCTCCCAGATCTGATAAGTAACCCTTAAAATCAGGAAGCTGACTTATTTTCTTTATCTCATGTAATACAGACCCTTCTGATCTGCTGATTATTTGCTTTCCCTGGTGCGCAGCAATAGCACAGAAACTACATCCCCCGAAACAACCACGATGAATATTCACAGAAAATTTTATCATCTCATAAGCAGGTATAGGCTCCTTCTTATTATATCTCGGATGTGGAAGATACCTGTAAGGCAAATCAAAAGTCCGGTCTGCCTCTTCTTCTGTCATGGGGGGAAACGGCGGATTTATGATTATTTTGAATTCGCCTGATGCTTCTGTAATCCTGGCTGATTCGATTTTATTTGATTCTTTCTCAAACTTTACAAAATTCTCTGCAAATGAGGCTTTGTCCTTCAGGCACTTTTCAAAAGGATGAAGGGAAATGTCTTTCCAGTTCCTCAATTCAGGCAAACGCTCATCATGAGCAATCATTACAGATGTCTGAGGTATTGTTTTAAGAGTTGAAAAAGGGATCCCTTTCTTCAGGTGGATTAACAGTTCACGTAATGGTTGTTCGCCCATGCCATAAATCAGCATGTCAGCACCGCTGCTCTGGAGGATCGAAGGTTCCAGCTTGTCTTTCCAGTAATCATAGTGTGTCAGCCTTCTCATTGATGCTTCAATACCACCTATGACAACCGGAACATCAGGAAATATATTCTTAAGGATTCTGGTATAAACAATTGTTGGATAGTCGGGTCTGAACCCCGCTTTCCCGCCCGGGGTGTAAGCATCATCCGACCTGATCCGGCGTGCAGCGGTGTAATGGTTAACCATGGAATCCATGTTTCCGGCTGTCACACCAAAAAAGTACTTCGGCCTTCCCAGCTTGCGAAAGTCTCTTAAGTCGTCCTGCCAGTTTGGTTGAGGTACAATTGCTACCCTCAGTCCTTCATCCTCTATAACTCTTCCTATAACAGCTGTTCCGAATGAAGGATGATCAACATAGGCGTCGCCGCTGAAAATAATAATATCCAGCTCTTTCCAACCCAGTAATTCGACTTCTTTGCCCGTTGTAGGCAACCATTCGGTGTTGAAAATATGTTGATTTTTCACGCCACAAATTTACTTAAAATAACTATCTTGTAGCTATATGTGCTATTAATCAGTAGCATTCTAAGATGCTAAAAATGAACATGTATTCTTTCCCGCTTTATATAAATATTAAAAATCCAGTTTTAATTATCTGTCTTTTTTGCCTGTTTTTCACTTTTCATTCCGGAAATTCTAATGCACAGAATGCAGGTAAGCGGCCCAAAATAGGATTGGTCCTCAGCGGAGGCGGCGCACATGGGATAGCTCACATTGGGGTTCTGAAAGTTATGGAAGAAGCTGGACTACGGCCCGATTATATAACAGGGGTGAGCATGGGAAGCATTATAGGCGGACTTTATGCAATCGGATATTCAGCTGACAGCCTTCAGAATATTTTAAAAAGTATAAGCTGGAGATCCGTCCTCTCAAATAAAATACAGGAAAATAAAGTGATATTTCTTGAGAAAAGCCATTTCGCAAATAGTGCCATCTCACTTCCACTGACCTCCTTAAAAGTAATACTGCCTTCAGGATTGATAAACGGGCAACAGGTCGAAAATTTATTAAGTTATTACACCTGGCCAGCCGCAGATATAAATGATTTCTCTAAACTACCCATCCCGTTTATGTGTGTCGCCACTGATATCATTAATTACAGGATGGTTGATCTTAAATCAGGTTACTTGTCAGACGCAATCAGGGCAAGTTTTTCGGTTCCGTCAATTTTTACACCGTACAAAATAGACTCGCTTCTGCTTCTTGATGGCGGGCTGATAAGAAATTTTGCAGCCACTGAAGCTAAGGCGATGGGAGCCGATATTATTATTGGATCATATGTTGGATTCAATGGATACAAGGAGGAGAAGCTTCAAACTGTCGGAGGTATTATGGAACAGATAGCAATGTTCAGGAGTCTGGATGATTTTGAAGTAGAAAAGAAACAGGTTGATGTACTTATAAAACCCGAAACTGAAGGATTATCTATTTTTGTGTTTGATAATGTTGACTCACTAGTCCAAAGAGGATATATGGCAGCCCTTCCCTATAAAAATTACTTCAGGAAGCTTGCTGATTCCCTTAACAGGATTGCGACACAGGAGCCACTGATAAACATCCTTGGGAAAAAAGTATATTCTTTCAAGAAGATCGAAATAAGCGGAAATAAAAGATACTCAAAAGAACAGATATTAGGGGTGCTTGATCTTGCCCCCGGGAGAGAAACAAACAAGAAAATGCTGGCTGACAGAATTGAATTGCTATATGGGAAGGCATGGTTTGACAAGGTGAAGTACAGAGTAGTTGCCCGGAATGATTCACTTATTCTGGCTATCGATTGCATAGAAAAACCTCAATCAATGCTTTATGGTTCAGTCCATTATGATAACGCTCTCCTTTCGAACCTCATATTGCAGACTTCTATAAAAAACATTCTGACCCAAAGATCCATTATCAATCTTAACGCACGAATAGGGCAGTACTATAAGGTTGAACTCAGTTACCTTCAGTTCATTGACAAAAACCAGATATACGGATTATCTGCAAATTTCTTTTCTGATAACACCCTTATTCCACTTCTAGTATTGAGAGGGGATAAAGGCGAAGTACTAAACAGGAACTTCACTCCCGGCTTTTCAATTAACAGGAGGATTGGTCTCAATAATATGATGAGTTTTTCCGGTGATTATGAAAACACAAATCTTATTCTTCATTACATATCGGAAGTATCTCTTAAATCTTTGTCATACAAGTACATAACATGGACATATGATTATAAGATAAATACACTTGACACAAAACATTTCCCGGATAGAGGTTCGATCTTTAACTTTACTGTCAACACCTCAAAACTGCAGTCTGCCTCCATTAAAAACGATTCATCGCATTCAGTATTAAGGATATATAATAATTCCGGACATACATTCACAAGATTTTATTCTTTACATGCTTCAATAGATCATTATTACTCCCCTCCAGGAAAACTGACATTTTCTTTCGGTGGAGATATATTGCTCATTACCGATGCCGATTCAGTTTCCTCTCAAAACAATTTCAGTTTCCTCGGCGGGGTTGAAGCGGTAAGCAGACGATCAATACCCATGGTTGGTTTTCAGTCTAATGAAATCCCTGTAAAGAAACTTGCCGGATTCAGGACCGGTCTTGACTTTGAAGCAGGTGAGCATTTTCATCTTAATCTCCTTGCAAATATCTTTGCCATACAGGAAAGTAACCGGACTCATGGATTCTCGCTTCTCTATGGAATAGGAGCAGGTGCAGGTTATATGTCAATTATAGGTCCAATAAAAATAGGCCTGATGTATGGCAGCTATAAAAAAGAGCAGTATTTCAACAAAATCAAAGGGTACTTCAGTATAGGGTACAATTTCTGAATAAGTACATTTGACCACAAAGGAGCACAAAGTGCTTCACAAAGGATACAAAGGAAATTTAATTACCAGAATTCCAGAGGTTTCAAAACGGTCTGATTGTTGCATATATCTATTTGATATTATGAAATGATCTTTTGTCATACTTCATAATATAACAATACAATTTTTTTTACAAATAACTGAACTCCACTCAATAATAGTGATAAGTTATAAACTAACGGATTATGGATATTACAAAAGTGATTCAGCAACATAAAAGACTCTGTACTCTGATTTCCGAAAGGAAGATAAAGCAAAGTCTTGATATATTGGATGATATGATATCAAACTCCTCTTCAGGAGATATGCGTGATGAGTACAATAATATTGAGATGACCTACAAGACAATGCTCAGCTATACCATTGACGGAATTAAAGATCCTGAGCGAAATAAAATTTATCTCAAACTGATCCAATCTATACTTAGTCTGTCTGACAAAGCAAGACAGGACATATTGTCACATAACTCCGGGTGGCATACCTATTGGGTAAAACAACAAGCCGAAAAGGAATTTAAACTGAGTGGGAGAACTATTGTGGAAACAGTTGATGATCTGATGTTTAAATCAGAACTTGATGAATGGCTGAAATTGAGCAATGAGATTAGTCCAAACCCTGCCTCCAAAATATCAATAAAGCATAAACAGCTGATCAAGAACATCTTTAATCACCTCTGGCTGACCGATTATTATGGTGAAGCAGAGAACAGCCTTATCAATATTATTCTGAAGTCAGGAAAATTCAGATGGTTTGAAGCCAGTCTTTTTACAACAGCCATTACCCTCAGTTCATTCAGAACATGGCAAACTGAAAAACTCTTCCACCTCATAAGCCTTTACGAGGCTGGTCAGGAACAGGTTATGGAGAGGGCACTTTCCGGACTCATTCTTAATCTGCATTATTACAACACAAGAATTTTACTATATCCCGAAATCACCGACAGTATCCAAAAAATGAGCCGGGATACTAAATTTAAAGAACACTGCAGGATAATCGTTCTTCAGATCATCAGATCGAGGGAAACAGAAAATCTTAGCAGAAAACTTCAGGACGAGATCTTACCACAGGTTGCCAGGTTAAGACCAATGATCGAAGAAAAACTTGATCTCGATAATATTCTTCCAAAAGATAAGTATGAAGAAAAAAACCCTGATTGGAAAGAAATGTTCAGTGACTCGGAAGAGATATTCAAGACAATGGAGGAACTTACAAAACTTCAGATGGAAGGAGCCGATGTCTATATGTCAGCTTTTGCAAATATGAAGCATTTCGACTTCTTTAAAGATTTCCAGAACTGGTTTGTACCTTTCTATCCTGACCACGAGACAGTTGATGAGATATATCAGGACGAAATACTGGGTCCGGGTACAAATGAGCTGGCGGAGGCATTATATAAGACCCCTTATATCTGCAATTCAGATAAATATTCCCTGCTCCTGAATCTGAAACACCTGCCTTCTTCGCAGAAAACGATGATGCTGAAAGTATTCAGGTTGGAACTGGAAGGACTTCAGCAGCTGAATGAAGATGATTCCGGTACTGATCCATATAAAGTATTCAGGACCAATATAACCCAATATTTGCAGGACATTTACAGGTTCTTTAAACTATCGCCTGACAGGAAAGAATTTGAGGATCTTTTTATAGGAAAGCTTGACATTTATAATTCGGAATTTTTCAGGTTAACCTGTAATGCTTCTGAAGCTGAAGCCGGCCTGGCTGATTATTTTTTCAGCAAGAACTTTTACAGCGATGCACTTCAGTTATTCCTTAAGCAAGTAAAGGAAAAACCATCGGAGGTACAGCTTTATGAAAAGATAGCCTATTGCTATCAGGAGAGCAATGATTATGATGAGGCCCTAAAATATTACAGAAGAGCAGAGCTTATCGATAGAAAAGTATGGACAATCAAGAAGATAGGACTTTGTCTCCGCAGGCTTGGAAAGAATAACGAGGCTCTCGATTATTACCATCAGGCATCGGAGCTTGAACCTGAAAATATCCATACAATTATTATGATAGCCCATTGTTATCTTGATCTCAGGAAATATGAGGAGGCTTTAAAATACTACTTTATAGTGGAATATAAGGAACCAGGCAACCTGAAGATATTGAGGCCAATAGCATTCTGCTATTTTGCACTTGGCAGATTTGATGAATCAGAGAAATACTATGACAGATTATCTGCAGGGAAACTCAATGCACATGACTACATTAATAAAGGACATCTTTCTCTGTGCAGAGGTAAGAAAAAAGAAGCTGTTGAGCTATATCGGCAAAGTATTATCAGTGGGGAACTTAAAAAGGAACAGTTTATCCTGATTTTCACGGAAGACAAAGATCTGCTCATTTCTCTGGGGGTAAGTAGTGATGAGTTGCCGATAATACTTGATTATCTTTTATTTCTTATCCGGTAACCTTATAGTATCTGGATCACGGAAACGGGAATGACCCTCCGGAGGAAAACCACCTTCCTGAAACCGGTGCCTGTCCTGCTTTGAATTAAGAGAATCCGGTTCATGATTTCGTCTGTTTTGCCTGACCATCTCCTGACGACGATCATCCATTTCTTTTAATCTCGCTATCTGGTCTTTTGAAAGATTCAAATCCAACTCCTTTCTGAATTCCTTCATATTCGCATCAAGATCTCTCCGGAAATTATTCTGAAGATCAGAATTTATTTTAGCATACTTATCAAGGACAAGGTCTATTTTTTCTTTTTGCAGCCCATCGGGTTGTATTGCTTTATAAAAGCCATCTCGGAATCTCTCTTCAGAAAAGTACACCCTAACTGGTTTAAGTCTGTGATATCTTAACTGTGCTGAAGTGAGCATGCCTATAATAAATCCTATTATCAGGGTTGCAAGAATTACTATAACAGATTTTGCTCTCATTTGCTTTTAATTACCGGTTAACAGACAAATAATAGATTCATCATAATTATCGCTTAGTCCGAGGAATGAATTAAGGGAAAGTGATCCTTCCATAAAGAAGATGGAAATAAGCAGAATAATAATCGCAGCAACCCCTGTCAGTGCAATCCTATAGAATGCAAAATTCATATATTTTACGAATTCCACTTCTTTGTTCACAGTTAACCCTGCCGTCAAAAGCTTGTTAATCACTTTGTTTCCAAAGTTTTGACTGAAATCATAAGAGACACCCTCATTCTCAAGTTTCCGGACAGCCTCACTCGTATCGGCATCCTTATTCAGCGAATTGATCATCAGTTTTTTGATCTCTGAGGCATTCATATTATTCTATTTTATTACAATTTAATTAATATACTTCTCAATTGCTCCTGAGCTCTTGATAGTCTTGAAAGAACAGTTCCCAGCGGCAGATCAAGTATTTCAGCTGTTTCTTTGGTTGAATATCCCTGAAGCATTCTCATTGTCAATATTATCCTGAATTTTGGATCCATGGCTAATAAAGCTTTGTTAACTATTTCTGCAGCTTCCCTTTTTTCTTCAGTATCATTATCTGCAATATCATATTCATGCATTTCGTTATTTTCCTTGTGAGAAAACATTGAAAAGAACCTTTTCCTTCTTTTTATCTCATTAAGAGTCAGATTCACCGCAATTTTCTGAATGTATGTTGAGAGTTTCGATTCCCCTCTGAACTCTGCTAATGCGTAAAAAAGATTTATAAATACCTCTTGTCCGATATCTTCAGCAAAAACTGAATCTCCCAACATACCTTTTACTGTACGTGCAACCATCTTCTGATAACGGTTCACAATCTCTCCGAAAGCACGTTTATCACCATCCAGAGATGCCTTTACCAAATCTTGTTCTTCGGTTACATCGTAAGACTCTCCTATCATACTTCAAGATATTAGACAACGCATTATCTCAGAATATTCCCGATTGTTAATTTTTATTAACACAAAGAAGTTAGTATTAGTATGGAAGCTTATTCTCGTTTTCCAGAATCACCTCGTAATTCTTTGTATATCTGACCATAAAGAGTTTGTGATTCTCAAAACCATCGCCGTTGTTTACCCTTACAAAGTCATATTCACTTTGCAGCAGATCGGGATAATGGTTCTCGGGATGCTCTATAAAACTCTTGCCATGCATTGCTAATCCGCTAAGAAAGTAGAATGCAATATCAAACCCCTGCCAAGAGTAACTTTTTTCAAGTGGCTGAGTATAGAATTTTTGTCTGAAGTTTAAATTGAATCGCTTTACATTTTTCTTGGAATAGTCAATCCATATTGGGGAATAAACCAGAATATCCATATCAAAGAGTTCCTTTTGGTCGAGCCTGGTAAGATCTCTCAATACAGGATATGCGAATAGCTTCAGATTAAACCTTCGTGAAAGGCCACTAACATTATCAATAACCTCACTGATGACTGCAGGATCTTCGGATGCGATAATCACTACATTATTAGCCTGTTCAGAAAGTGCATGACTCAACCTGTTTATTGAGTCATTATTGAACATTGACTTGCTATAAAATTTAAACTCTTTAAACTTAATGTCTTCAAAGGGCAACTTATAACTTAGCTCGTTAAATATAAGATTCTTAAATCTTTTTACATCCTCATCTATATCAAGGGTGTCGGCATGAATAAAAACTATATTATGATCATAATATTCGCCTATTTTCTTAGCAAGGGCTTTTTGGGCAACCTCCAGGGAAGCACTTGACATAAACAGCGTAGGATTATTATAAAGTGCTGAATTATTAACCAGAGGTACAGGTGAAACTACAGGTATTCCAAGCCTCCCTGCATATGAAGAAACCCGAACCAGATTACGGGAATAAACCGGCCCTATTATCAGATCCATATTTGATAGTTTTCCGGTATTAATAAGTTTTTCGACCTCAATCGAATCGTCTTTAATATCGTAGGTATGAATATTTATATTTAATCCCAATGAGCGTAAAGTATCAGATGCAAGCAAAATTCCCTGGTACATTTCAAGAAAATCAACACTGCCCGGATATATCCAGTCATCGGAAACCTGAATTGATTTATATACTCTTTTCCCTTTTACAAATTTAGATGAATCAATATCTGTCCGTGATGAATTTTCATGAAGGTAAAAAGGCAGTAATACTGCTACATCCATAGATCCTTTTAAATCCTTGACCTGAGTATAGCCAGATCGTACAATTTTTACAGGGACTATCTCATCAACGGGGATAATTGTATCGGCTTTAGCCGGCACGGGTTCCGGAACTTCAGCAGTTTGAGAACCGGGAATCCGTACAAAATCACCAACCTGAGGAAATCGCAAGTCCCTGTTTTCTCTGCGTAATTGTCTGACTGTAAGACCATACTTTTTTGCAATTGAGGAGATAGATTCGCCCTCAATCACTTTGTGGTAAATATACTTTTTCTCCTGTTCATCAAATTTCTGTTGGGAAGCCATGAATTGCCTTTTTGGAACGGCTATTTCAGTACCGATTGACAGCTTATTAATATCGATCCCCGGGTTGCTTTGAATGATCTCATTCTCGGAAACACCAAAAGATTTTGAAAGAGAATAAACAGTTTCCCCTGGTCTGAGATCGTGATAGATGAATCTTGTATCATCATGCTCGCGTTTAAGAGGGACTATCTCTGGTGCCTGTGTATCTGTGACCATTTTAACAGGAATTCTCAGTGATTCTCCTTCCTTTATACCGTATACAGCCGGAGGATTTTCCCGATCGAGATCTTCAACAGTTATTCCATAGGCTTTCGAAACAGAATACGCAGTTTCCCCTTTTTTAACCTGGTGTATATAGTAGGCAACTCCGGAGATAATCACCTTGTCTTTCGATCGTTCAACGAGAACCTGTGAAAATAATGTACTCGTACAATTCAGCAAGGATATCATGAGCAGTATTGACTTGATCCGGGTGAATATTCTCATTACTTATTTTTTAAGTCTTAATGGTATTTAAAATGATTTCAAAAATGCTCTGCAGTTCTTTTCAATTCGTTCCGGAACATTTGTGATATCCGACTTAACAAATTTTTCTCCGGTAATATTCTCATAAAGTTCTATATATCTGTCTGATACCTGATTTACATATTCTTCAGTCATTTCAGGAACCTTCTCCCCGGTCCTTCCCTGGAATCCATTGGCCATAAGCCACTCCCTGACGAACTCTTTGGATAATTGCTTCTGTGGCAGACCTTTTTTGAAATTTTCTTCATAGGTATCTGCATAAAAATACCTTGATGAATCAGGAGTATTAATCTCATCAATCAGATAGATTTTGCCATCTTTTTTCCCAAATTCATATTTGGTGTCTACAAGAATCAGACCATGTTTTCTGGCAATCTCAGATCCTCTTATAAATACTTCCATAGTATATTTTTCAATCTGCCTGTAATCTTCTTCAGAAATAAGACCGGTTCTGATAATTTCTGATCGTGAGATATCTTCATCATGTCTGCCCTGCTCGGCTTTTGTTGTTGGAGTGATTACAGGAGTTTCAAATCGCTGATGTTCTTTCATTCCATCAGGAATTTTAATTCCGCATATCTCCCTGGCGCCTCCTTTGTAGGTCCTCCATGAAGATCCTGTGAGATAAGCTCTTACAATCATCTCAACAGGGTATGGTTCACACCTGTGTCCAAAAGTTACTGTCGGATCAGGAGTAGCGATTTTCCAGTTTGGTACAATATCACTTGTGGCGTCAAGGAATTTTGCGGCTATCTGATTAAGCACCTGCCCTTTATAAGGAATACCTCTTGGAAGTACCACGTCGAATGCAGAAATCCTGTCCGAAACTATCATTAGCAGGTACTTATCGTCAATGTTATAGACATCTCTCACCTTCCCTTTATAAATGTTTTTCTGACCGGGGAAATTGTAATCTGTTGTTAAAATTGTCTTTGCCATATCTTTTCTGGTTTTCTTTTCTATAGTTTTTCTTAACCCTTACCTTAAACAATAAGGGAAGGTAGTTGAGCTTCATTCTCCATTTCTCTTAGTCTTAAGGGAAGGTGAAGGGGTATGTGTAAAACAGGATATATCTGTTTCTATTTAATATTACTATTTTTTAATTTATCGATTTCATTTTCTTCCTTTTCATACGCTCTAACGATTCTTTTTACAAGTTTATGCCTGACAATATCCCGTTCATCGAATTTGATGATCGAAATACCTTCGATATTAGCCAGAATTCTCATTGCCATGAGGAGTCCTGAATCATTCTTCCTAGGAAGATCAATCTGAGTAGTATCTCCGGTCATAATGAATTTAGAGCTTACTCCCATCCTGGTCAGGAACATTTTAATCTGGCTGATAGTTGCATTTTGAGCCTCATCCAGAATTACAAAAGCATTTTCCAGTGTCCTTCCCCTCATAAAGGCCAGCGGTGCAATCTGAACAGTTCCATCTTCAATCCAGGTTTCCAGCTTTTTATAAGGCAACATATCATGCAACGCATCGTAAAGTGGCTGCAGGTAAGGATCGAGTTTTTCCTTCATATCACCGGGAAGAAAACCAAGTCTTTCTCCTGCCTCCACAGCCGGGCGGGTGAGAATGATTTTTTTGACCTCACGATCCTTAAGTGCTTTTACCGCAAGGGCGATTGATGTGTATGTTTTTCCAGTACCGGCAGGACCTTCAGCGATAATAAGATCATTGACTTTATA
>Ga0302271_10002668_pt1 | contig 15841 bp, 5 predicted proteins | sample III_Bog_N1_1_FD_198767 | JGI IMG/M metagenome (GOLD analysis project Ga0302271, IMG submission 198767) | Peat permafrost microbial communities from Stordalen Mire near Abisko, Sweden - III_Bog_N1_1 | ecosystem: Environmental > Terrestrial > Soil > Wetlands > Peat | place: Sweden: Abisko...
TTTCCCTCTCCACCCACATATGAATGTTTTCTAATTCTTTTATACGCTTTGATGAAATCCTTCTTTCGTATCCTCCATCCAAGCAGTTTAAAGGCATCAAAGTTATTCGTATTTGCTAATCTTTTTAATAGCTTAATTGAACACTTCTATTTAGATTAGTCTTTGAATTTAACTATATCTCAGCATGAAAGTAATATGTTTTGCGATTTAATGCTCCTCCATAATATTTTAGAATTAATTTTAGTTGCATTTCTCACTTTCTAAGGAATATTAATCACCTTCTTAAAGATATTAAACTGTAGAATCCAATAATAACTCATTTTATATTGACTTAATATTAAAGTGAATCAATATGTTTCATATTTCCTTTTAATCGTCTCACTCTCTCAAAAAGAAAGTTCGAAATAAAACTATTCTTTTTGTTGTTGGAATTAATGCTCCTATCCTTATTAGTAATTAGGATATTTGTTATCTTGCGAAAGACCTTTTACCAAACAGATTTTTGATTTATCTACACCTTAAATTTAATCTCCAAGCACAAAAATAACTAACTCTAATGCTACCATTATTTAAGCTCTTTTCATTATTTGTCAGAATTCTAGCTCGACCAGTGATTGCGAAGACTAAAGCGCACACTTCTTCAAAGCTTAGTAGCCAACAACTGAAAGGATTTTTTGTGTGGATTGGCAATAGTACGCATAAAGTTAACATTCTTGTGAATAGAAATTTTTTAAAAATGAAAACAAGCGATTTTAAAATACAACTTCTCAACGAATCTGCAGCATTGGAGTTAGGTGTGGAGACATTCTATGAGATTATTATTTATTCATGCATCTTAGGTCTCCCGATAATGGAGCTATACAAGAGTGTTGCTGAGTCGAGGGAGAAATCTGCTAAATAGAAAATTGTGATGTAATAAATCGAAGAAAAATTTGAAGAAACATAACAGTTGAATGATCATCATATTAAGCAGATTGAAGTCCTTAGCAGATTAAACTCTCTGCTTTATTAAAAATCAACTCTTGTTGAAGATATTGTGCTTAAAGATAACTTGAAGGATGCAGTTGATACTAAAATTAGAATCAACTAATTAAACGAATCAATTTCAAAAGAAATGAATGGTTTTGAAGAAATCGCTAAATCATATCAGCTTTGAGAGGAGGAGAAATAAGCTTAAGTAGTTCTTTGGTGTATTCTTTTATGGTTTATGTGTGTATTTAAGGAATGAAGATGCACAGTTATTAAATGGAGAAAATATTTGAAACTCCTTGAAAACAATAAATTCCTCTTATTTTTTTCTCTAAAAAATGAGATTAGTAAATCTGTGGTCTGTATTCTATTTTGCAATGAAGAATGTTCTAATCTTTAGCAAGTAAGATATTTTGTTGTCGATTCCATTATCAATACACAGCAGGGAAGTATTTAGAAACTGTGAAAAACCCAGCTTATCGTTTTATTGCTCTTTTCTTAGAGTAGAATACTGAAATTTCTTATTTATTTCTAATTTGCTTTAAGAAGACTGTAATATTTTTCTTTTATTAAAATGTTGTGTGATTAATATCAAAGAATAAATATATGTAAGCTCATTTTGCTAGATTACGAAGAGCAAATGCATTATTTTTAAATCAACACATGTTGATTGATATTTCAAAAATAATCGCACTAATTCTATTAAACATCTAATTTGAGCACCAAACAATGAACAAAAATAGGATTATCTACTTTATTTAACTTGTATTTTTAGTTTCAAGTGATGAGTTAATTCTTTTATCCTATCAGCCATATTTTCCAACTCAAAATAGGGAATCTTATCAAGCGTAAAGGACAAAAATAATTAATTAATTTCGATATTCGATCGATGATTGATATTTTGTTGGCTAAAATCAACGTGTTTTTTCATAAATAACCAAAACAAAACAGGATATTCGGAGTTAGAGTTATCAATATAACAAGGGTATATTTTGGAAGGTGGGGGGTGTAAAACAAAAAAAAATAATTAAATCTCACATTTCATAAAGGAAAAATAGAGTTGACTATTAGCATTTAAGGACAAACAAATCATAACAGAATAGGAGAAGAATGAAGTAAATTAAGGAAAGTGCGTGTGGGTAGTAAATTGACAAAAAAAAGAGCTTAATTTTAAAGAAAATTGACTTCTTTTAGGATTCATCTGAGAGATTTAAGAGAAGGAGTGCTTCCTGAAGAAGAAGATGATAGTCATGATATCCTGCATATTGATTTTGCTTGTTTGTAAGCTTTTCTGAAATCTATCTCATTTTCATTTTTTGTTCAATACTCTTTGTTGACATAGGTATCGCATCTAGTTTAGCAAGCTATCCTTCTAATGCATCTTCTCCATAGTATCTACCTAATCGATCATTACTATCGCAATCTTAATGTACTAACTACGTCAAAACCATTGTTTCATTCCTCATGAAATCTCTATCCAAACTAGAAAGAACACAGCTTCCGTACAACTTATCAAAAAGAAAAGTTGTAGTGAAACCAAATAACGTTGAAGGTCCTGCATCACTAGCTGTGCCCCTTATTGATTATCAGTACACAATCGATCTCGCTATTGGATCTGATAGCTAGATAATGACCCTCCTAGTTGACACTGTACTTTTTCAAGAATTTTCATTTAGCTTTCTCTTTTCTTTTTAAAACAGTTTTGTTAACAAAATATTCTCTTTTGTTGATTCAGGGATCGTTGGTATCAAACAAAAATACTAATTTCTACACATTGTCTTAATGATTTGTAAAACATAAATATGCGATAACACAGAGAACTTGGATTTCAACGATCGACTGTCAATAGCATGAATGTCCAAAATACAATCATTGGTTCAATAGTTCCTCCTCGAATACAGCTTCCATAAAGAAAAATGCTGTTAACAAAATTTAGGTAATAAAAAAATATGGAAAACAAATGTGAAAAACCTTAAAATGTTGAGAATAGTTTAATGATTTGATTGTTTTTTTACTCTAAAACAAAAATTTAGTATCTCTCTGGATCAGTGTACGGATATGATGGTCAAGAATCAGTTTCCTTAATTGGGACACCGAAGATCAAACTTCAAATGATTTTCTCCTTCAAAGTTGAAGAGTTTCTTTTTACTCACTTCGATGGAGTAGCTGCTTTCCCGAATCAATGCAAACAAGGATCATTCGTAGATGCTCTAGCGAGTTCTAGCCTGTCTGAGGTTTAGTTGTGTTGATTACTCGCCATGCATTTTGTAATTATTTGTTTTTTGCTGATCAACCCCTGCTAATCTACAGAACACAATGTTCACTATGTCAGTTTCTGGTCACTGGTCTGCACCTTAGGAAAGTGAGTCCTATCTCTACTTGGGTCAAGACATCCCATAAGATATTCTAACCCGCACGAGTTGGATTGAAACTTCATCTACTTCTTCATGGGTAAATGATAAGATAATTGTATTTTTTTAGGCAAACTGTTAAATCTTACAAAAAAGATTTTCTATTTTGGAGGAGTTAAAAAGCAATAGGGTGATTTCATTTTTAATTGCTTTGAAACAGTCTTCGAAACTGATAGGACTAGAAACTGACGATTAGGATCTCTTTGATGAGCTTGGTATTAGAGCTTATGATATTTAATTTGAGTCAGGAACAACATTCTCACTCTTCCCAGCAAGTCAAACAATATGATTTTTTAAAATATTTTCCAATCTTCGAAAAAATAATCGTTTTGGTGTCTCCTTTTTTTTGTTCTAGCAGAAATTAAGAAAAAACTTGACGAATTGCTGATTGAAAGAGGGTGTGAAAAATCAAATACAGGAGCGATAACCTGCGAATGTTTTAAAGACGAATTAAACGATACAGATTCTGATGATAACGATGATAGTGATGAAGAAGATGATGATAAATATGAGAAAGAAGAAGTTACAACTTTTCTTTCAAAGAACGACTATCCTATCTTAAAGTTTTACATGCGAGGAGCACTTCTTGAAATAGGAGCAGAAGTGTATTTAAACAAATAAGGAAAATAATGCTATTTAAACGTCGTGGAAGCCCCTGAAAGTCATGATTTCCTTGTTTTTGGCAATACTCTTATGGCTAAATATCCAACTACATTCGATAATCAACTTTAACAGATTGGTTTTGCTGGGGCTTAGAGTATATCTAACTTCGATGGGGATGGCTTAACTTCAATGATAATTCTATTTATATGCATTACACTACTATTAATAGCGTCTCTCCTGTTCATTTTATTCCATACAGTGAACTTGGAAAAGGAACTCAATCAAAGTATTGAAGGGGAATCTTTCTTGTATTAACATGCAATAGAGCTAAGAGGGATAAACTTTGAATTCAGAAGCTCTTCTTTGCATTCTGAGCATTCATTTATACTCAATGAAGTCCTTTAAGAAGCTGAACAGTATATCAGAGATCAACGTTCCAACGATCGGAATGATCTGTGATGTATATCCCTAATAAAAAATGCAATTCTTTCTATTATTTTATTCTTACGAAATCCCAAGGCAATCAAAAGAACTCTAAAGTTAAATAAATCCACCCATAATAATCAAATTATCTTGTATCTTCTTTATAAAAAATAATAATTAAACAACTCCAAATTTATATTGCTAATTTGTATGCTCTTTGTTTCTACCTTTCTCTTCATGTCTCTTTATAAACTCCTTATTATTATGATACTTATGTTACATTCTTTTTACTTTTTCATGAATCATTCTCTGAAATATTGAATTTACAATTCAAAAGTAGCATTTTCTGATAAATCAAAATCTGTTTATTGGAAAGCATGTGCTCTTCAAAACAAAAATCACAAGATTCATATATTCTCTAGAAGGTTATCCCTTCTTCATAAATTCAATTTTTCAGGGTCTTCTTTGGATGCTTTTTGGCTCTTTTAATGAATATTCGAGAATAGTTCATTGATATTTTGATCCACACTGATGTTCTCAAATATTTAGTTGTATTTCTTTTTATACGAATGTCGCTTATCTTCATAAGTTAAATTCGCATCGAGAGTACGATTAAATATGAATTCAGGTAGATTTCCTTGAGTATTCGATTTCATGTTAGTTTCTTTTTAAACTATTTTGGAAACAATTTTTCTATGATTTTCTTCAGAAAGATCGTTTTGTTAAAGAATTGATGAAGAATCTCCTCCACCTGCAGGAATTTCAATCTTCTTTGAAAACCTTGCTTAGGATTTAGCAAAATTCTCTGAGTCTGTTTTATTCATAAGTGTTTCTTGTCGAGTGTTCAAAGCATTCGAAATACCTTTTAGATTTGCAGTCACAGCTCCCATCGTCTGTAGCAAGGATTTCTTCGATGTATTTGGAAGGAGTTAGTACGCTTCTTGCTGAGCAGATTCAACTGGATTGGCATGCTAAAATAAGAACAACACAAAAAATGAAAGTTTCAAAGAAAAAAATAAATAAATAAGTAACTTTTGTACATTTATTGTTGGAAGGGACTAATATTATTATGAAATTTTAGATAGTTTGCTCGCAGCTGCAGCAGCAGTCTACTTTTACTATTCATTTTTAGCATCATTTTCTTCTGATTCATCTAATCGTCTTCTACACTTTGATCTTACATAGGCAATCATTTTCCTCCCTTCCGAACGAGTACCCGTGTATGGCATATCAAAAATATCCTGATTTCCTGAATCTATTTTGACATTATCAATGTGTCTGAGTTATTTCTATTGATGTTCAACTTTATCCTGCATCGCTTTTTCGTTGATTTACGTTGCCATTTTACTAGCTAGCTTGTTATTGTAGAGATTCAGTAACTCAATTGAAGATGGTAATTTACTGAAATTGTCATTCTATTCTTGAAGAATGTAGTTAATATCCAGCATTTCTTTGAATTTTAAGTCTTATTTAGAGAATTACTGATAGTATTCCTTAGGAGGCTGTCTAAGACCATATTAATCAATTAGTGTCTTACCTCGAGCAGCAATGTGTATTTCTTTCTTTTTCTTTGCAGCTTATTCGATTTTATCGTGTTACAGCATTTATTTCATTTAGACTAGCAAATCCTATGAACCAGCATCGGGTTTCTCAAGTACATGCTTGATCATTTTTTTCTTCATGTAAGGGAGACTGAGATCTTGATATTGTAGCAGTTATCCTAAGGTTGGACTAACTTAATTGCAATTCATTCGCGTTTTATTACTATTTCTGTCGTTTTTATGAAAACTTCCATGAATTGATTAGGATTCATTTTTTTCGGAGTTCATTGATTTTGTTCTATTCCCACTGAAATACTCTCCTCCTTCGATGGTTCTTGATAAATTTCTTGAAGATCTACTAAGATTTTATTGAAAAATAAGAGGAAAAATGATTGAAAATATCCAGATAAATCATCCAGAAATAAAAACAGATTTGCAATAGGAAAAAGTAAATATATTTACTTGTCTTTGAGTTCAGTGATCATCGAAAATTATTTTTTATCTCTTTTGAGTACAGTCATGATCTTTTCTTTGAATTCATGTCCATCTTTAGACGTCCCTGACAGCTCAGGAAAGCGAAGTTCAAATCCAAGGAACTTTTTATTATTGAGCTTCTTCAATTCAAGCTATCTCTACAGCAGCTCTTTGATGTTCTTTTTCTCATAATCCAAGAAATGATGAGTGAAGAACTTCTCGATCATCATTTTGACATAGAAATCACTAACAAAGAGTCCATTAAATTCAAAGATGACTGTGTGGTAGCAATTCAAAACAAAACGGAAATCAAAGTATTCGCGCTGAGGAGGAAAGTATTTGTAGAAACAAAAATGAACAAGATAGGCTACTGTAAACGCTACATAAGATACAAGTTCATCTTTTGGTTATGGTAACTTCTAAAAGAGTTTCACATAATTTTTACTGAGTTTTCCTTTGTAGAAAGTTTACAGTTCTTCTTAAACGAGTACGTTAACAGTCTCAGGAAAACGGGTACATAGAATACACCAGAAGCATAAACGCATTATCTTCGCTACTCGTTAGTCAAGGATTGCCTCAAGATATTTCATTTTGATTGCTTATGTTTCAAATGGACGAAGTAAACCAGCATGCAAGAAATTATTTAGTTCCTCAAAAAAATCTATCTTAAATGGTTCTCTCTCAGATAAGGATTTGATATGCAAGTCTAACATATTGAAATATTCCTTGTCTTGGTCGATAACTAGCCCATTAAACTCGTTGATTAATGATCCGATCTCGCTCTTTTATCTCTCCATAGTTTTTTTATAAAACACTTGTTTTTTAAAAAACCACTCTTTCTCTAAATTTCTAAAGCGTTTCAAATCAATCAATCGATCTGGGAGCATTTATGATTTTGCTTCATGGAATATGAAAGTTATTGTAATTTTCCTGCATAAATTTCTTTAGATAATAAAATAAATTAAAAAAGATTCATTAATTGATTGATACTGCTATTTTTGCTTCACAATAAACAAACATTTAACAGTTAATATTTTGGTTAGTTATGCTGATTAAAAACAGATTATTTTTGCTACTAAAAGATTTTTCATTAAGATGTATTTTTTCTATGAAGAGCGAACTTAAAGTTAGAAAAATACTTTCAGTAAAACCTATTCTTAAATTGTTATTTCTTTTAACATATCAGAAATGATAATCTTTTAAAGTTCTCATATCATTACTTTTGGAAATAGAGGTTATCAAAAACTTGAAACAGATAATTCAAGATTAACAAAATATTTCAGGATTTCAACCCTACATCTTCTTTATCTTTGTAGTCAGAGAAATCAAGTACCAAAGCTTTGAATTCCAAATTTTAAAGATCTTTCTATGATGATTTGACAATATCCTTTTTAATAAGTTCTTGATTTTTTATTTCTTTTTTAAGTTTCCCCAAGCCAACAGAGAAGTTTATAAAAAATAACAGCAGATCACAGAATAGTATATGAGCCTAGCTTTCAATAATTCCATGTATTTTACAGTAGAGAAACAGCAAAGGAAATTATAAAAATTTCAAAATGATGAGCTGCTCTCTTGGGATTAATAATAATGATTGCCATAAAAAGATGAATATTTAGTTTCGGAATACATTTGAAATTCTAATTAATTTGAAAAAAGTGGTAAAATGAATGGGAAGGATGAATGGAACATCATTTTCTCTTTTTTTCAAGTACAACTAGAAAAACAACGAATTCAGCATCTTCCACACTCTGGGTAAGTTCCTGTACAATAAAAGAGTCTTCAAATCTTCCAAAGAACTCCCCAGATAAATGTCAAAAGAAGAACTTATGTCTGGGAAAACTGAATTCTACTTTGATCCTGCTAAAATGATACGATAAATAAATTGCGGCAATAATTTCTTCCGCAATGCCTTACAGCAAAATTATCTCGATTTCTATAGTTCAATTGAAGATGTTGTTGCTTCAGCAAATATTTTCGCAGAAATGGATATCCTCGAGCAATAAAATTTCATGGAAAAGGTAAATAATATCAAGTGAATTGAAATCTAAAATTAAAATAACATACAACTAACAGAATGAATGCATAAAAGACGAAAATGAGTTTCTAATTAGCTTAATTGTCGGTGAAGGTATTATGCTGAATAATTTTCAAGGGAAAGTAAGCAAAATACAATAATTGCATTGTCAAATTTTTCTTATTTTTCTTTACAAATTTGTCCCTTTGTCAATTACAAAAAAATCAAGGAAGTTTAACGAAAATATTGCAGTATTGTTAAGAGTCAAACTCATGATTTTTCAATCGAGAGAAAGTGTAGAATGAGAAGTATCAGAAAGGCATTTCCATTCGTTTCAACAAGAAAATATGTTTAAGAGTACAATCACCATTTGACAATGCTCCCTTCAGTGATTGCTGCAGATATGGTGAAGCAAAAAGGACAGTGGAAATAAACTAAAGTTATCGATGAATCTGCAAATAATATTAATAGTGTAGGGTTTGATAGATTAGGAGAAAATTTCATAGTAGACAGCATTGATAGAGGAAATAATAATAATAATAATCTTGACGATGATCCCAAACGATCTATGGTTCTAGCATAGAAAAGATAAGAACCTCGGTAAGATTTGATTAGTTTTTCAAGATTTCTAAAAACTCAATAAACAGTTATAATAAATAATGATTTTTTCATTTTCTCTTTGCATAGTGAAATTATTGAAGATGACATTGAAGAATGTTGAAAAGAATATGTTGACCATCTTTTAATTCTAATAAAGAGATTTATATAATCTGTGTTGTTTATTGTAACTTTGTTTTGTAGTATTTGGAGTCAAAAGTGCATGTGTGTGTTGGAGTTTTATGAGAGGAAAGCAAGAGTTTGGGAAGAAAACTGCTATTGAAAAAGAGGGATTTAATTTAATTTGTAAAAAACTAATGATCTGCGTTGATCTTTAACTTTACTGAAAAAACAAACATTTAAGATATTAAAAACAAGCAAACAATCTACTTTCTACTCGTTTTCTTCAGACTAACAAAAAAAGGACAAAGACTATGGAAAATCCAGTAACATTCATTTCAAAGATTCTTCCTTGTTTTCAACAAATATCTTATGTTTGGCTTGAAAGTAGGCTGAGGAAAGACCAAATACTTCTCTGAATAAGAAGAGAGGAGCGAAAAACGATGATGGATCTATGAATGTCCCATAATAATAGCTGTAATATACTCAATTTCTTAAAGACAAGCCATAGACTTAGCAGGGTTCAAGGAAAAGTAACAAAAATGATTGGATTTACAGCAGCGGAGTTGGAGAATTCGATTCTTATACCTTCTTTTTTTGAATTCTTTTTTTGCGAAGATGTCTCTGAGTACAACGATCAAAGGGTTTCATCTTCAAGTCAATCTCAATTTAGGTAACTCCCATATCAGTAAAATCATTTAGATGTTGCATGCTTAATTCTATGAAAACAAAAAGGGCTGTAAAAATACACGCCAGCACAAATAATCAAGTGTAGAAGGATCTTGGATTTGTGCCACCAATTCATCGTACTTCTGAATTCAGTAGGACATAATCGTAAGATTTACATTGATTTCTATGTTAAATGTAAGAATTCAAAATGAAAAAATAGCTCAGGAGGAGGTGGTAGTTAATTCCCGATGATAAAGGAATTCAGCAAGACAATACCAAAAAATATCTTCTACGACAAGGAGAGATTATATGAAGAGTTAATCCAATCCAAAGCTACTAACAATGCTCTTCTCTAGGAGAATCGTGGGCTGAGGACAAAGCTCGTTGGACAGTAGGTTGAAGATTCTTCTTTTAAAGGAATTGACTGAACATCAATTTTTGAAACGATTTTTTATGCAAAATACCAGGAAGAAATGATTCGTCTGCTTAGAAAAGATCAAATTCAACAGAGAGACAGCAATCCATTTGAAAATGAGAACTCTAAATATAAGAAAATATTCTAAGATAGCATTGATAACCATGCTCAAAAGGTATTATTTGGATTTATTCATAATCAGAAACTAAAATATTTTTTGATTGATGAAAAACATAGACGCAACAACACACGCCAACGATAATACTTTAGCTAAAGCAACAAGTAAATGAACTCAAACAAGAAGTGTAGCAAAAGGATAAATTGATTTAAGAGAATATCAGAGCTGTTAAGCATACATCGATTAGAGAGCTAGAGGTATTATTTAGATGAAAAATAGGTTAAAAGAAATAGTTTTATTCAAAGTTTAACAACACAAGCTAATCTTATTTATTGTTAAGACCTAGATCAAGATGTATTCTGAGGAGTGTTTGAGATTAAGACGAATGCTGGAATAATCCTTGAAAAACGATAAAGATGAAAGGTAAAAGATTATTAGATTTTTGCAATATTTTGCTTCTTGAAAAATAATCACAAACTATTCGATGTAGATTTGCAATCGTCGGTGTATCTGGTGAGAACAACACTGAAGAAGAATAGAAATAGAGATTGAATGAGAGTTTAAGCTAAGCTTTCACTCTAATGAAACAAGATAATATCCAAATGGCAGCAAATCTAAAAAAAATGGAAGAAGAAACTTTCGCTTAACGTGTAGTAATTGAGACTCTCGAGAAGCAATTGAGATCACAGAGGCAAGATAGTTAATAACTAAAAAGGGTAATTTACGAAAAAGACAGAGAAATTGAGAGTTTCAAAGGAAATGATCCATTCACATAGAATGGCAAGAAAAACCCTTAATTCACTGTTGAAGGGTAGCTGAAGTTAGAAGTTGAAAAGAAACAATAAGAGCTAAATCAACTAACGCATTCGATGCAGCAGAAAGATAAGCGCATTATGGATGTGGAAAAGAAAGCTAGAGAAAAAGAAGCTGATTATGTTGACAAAATAACTTTAGAAATCAAGGAAAAACAAGAAATATAAAATGCCTTAGACAGAGAAAGAGACACTGTGTTCAAATTACGATAAGATCTCGAGCGATTGCAGATTGACAGAAGATACACCAAAACTGATTTAAATTAAGTTTCATAGCTTTTGATTAATCAGCAGCTCGAAAGTGAAGATGCTCATTAAAGAGCAAGTATTAAGATGCCAACGATTGTCAGACCTAATGGAGGAACAACTCCTTCGTCGTCAATTAGATCATCTGAATAAACGGCAGCGGTTAATCTCCTTCAAAAGAAGAGGCTACAGAAAATAACTATGGAGGAAGTTAAACCTATCGCTGAGGAACTTAAATACAGATTGAAGCTACAAAAAGTTACTCTGCAATAATTTGAAAGTGTAAAAAGAGCTAAAAATAGGGATTCTTTTTTGCAAGAAAATTGAAAGATATGATTGATAATTTTGTGTATTTTTTTCCCAGCATCTCTTTGGAGACGAATCGACTAGATCTTAGGATATTACACTTTAAGATCTATTTACATCTCTTGGAAAGTACACATCAAAGAATATTAATTGCTTTAGGAAACATTCTAAATTGAAATATTAATTTTTACAATTTTCTCCAGACCACCAAGCAAAATCACTGACGAGCAGAATCTCCTTGCATTGACTAGGTATCTAATCGAAGATAACAACCAAGAGTGGGTGCAATTCGATTTGAATGCAACGAATAAAGTTTCCTTTGTGAAGAGTGCTATCCGCCATCTTCTTGATAGCTACGTGATTTTATCTCCAAAATAGGAACTAGAAGATTTAATAAGAATCACAGCTGTAGGGTTTTTTTCGAAATTACCTATCTTTTTTCTGTTATTTTTGATAACTTTAACTGAGGAGTTTTGGTTTTTTTCATTTTATTTCAAGACACTCAACAAAACAAAAGGGGCTATTTTAGACCTATTGTCAAGAGACCCTGCTTCCAAGAGAGTCTAAGGAGTACAATGCTGTGATAAGAAACAATTAGTTTATGCATTTGAGTAGCTAGAAGTGCATCTGACTCCTTATGATCTCGAGATTGTGTTTGAAAAGTTGTTTGATAAAAGCTAGAATCTCTATGCAATTCCGATTGACTCCATCTTTAAAATTTTCTCACCTGATGTGTTTAATGCTGACACAAAGCAATTGGAAAATCAACTACTTGATAGTCATAAATAAAACCACAAGCTAAATGAAAACAAGCAACCCAAATCACAACAAGAAGTGAAGAGTATTATCTCTTCTTAAAGTGACAATAAAACAGAAAGTAACAAAGATAAACAAAAAAGAACCTTCAATTGTCAAAAACTAATGTGTTTTCTTTTTTTTAACAATTTAAAAAGAAAAAGAATTTGTTGGAGGACATGAAAGTTAAGGATTTAAAAGTGTTACAAATGATTACAACCTGTTTCATAGCAATGTTGATTAAGACGCATGTGAGCTTACAAATTATATTTATTCTTGAATTTAAAATATAAAAAATATCATAATTTTACTAATAATATGTTTTTCTCCCTTAAAGTTGAATCAAGTGAAGATCCTTATTAAAATGTTGGTGGAGAGGAAAAAGAAGTTTAAAGCTAAGGACATGTTTCAGGAGAAGAAGAGTAAGATGAATTTGAATATTCCGAGTAGTAACAGCAGCAGAATAACTAAATATCTGGTTCTCACAATCATTGTAATGATATTTATTTTTTCTCTCTTTTTTTTTCAAGAATAACTAACTTTTAAATATTTTTCCTTTATTATCTTTAGGATTAACCATGAGCAATCAAATCAATTGAGTTATGTGAAGGAATGCAATTAAGCAGTATCATGCTTAACTAAGAGATTCTCTCTCTCTAAAAAAATAGCGAGTTTTCATAGTCTAATAATAGTTGTATTTATTTATCTTTTGTAATGCAGTAGCATATTTTGTTATCTCCTTTCACAGCCACACATAAAGAGATTAAAATTTTACCTTTCCTTATGGTTGAAATCAAATTCATGGAAAAGGAATAAGATTATGAACCATCTCATAAGCATAAGAAAATAGTGATTAAGTTGAATTTTAAACTCCAGTGAGTATTAAACCAACAAACTATGAAAATCGTTATTGATCGGAAAAATATTGAACAAAAAAAACTATTTGTTTCATAATGTTGAAACTTATTTCTAATTAACGAAATGTATGTTTCATTGGCAGAATTTCAAAGATACCTTTTCATACGAACCATTGAAAGATTGCCAAATGGGAAAAATAGAAATATGAAACTCAAACACATAAAAATATTACAAAAATTAGGACAGTGAACATCGAAATCGAAAGATTAGTTCCAATATTTAGAGATGGTAATTATGCATTTACCGATGGTGCTACATTGATTTCAAACATTTCCATTATTGTCTGTGAATCTTATGATTATTCGCTATCACTGTCATTCTCAGCAAGATTTCTAAGACTATTTTAGCTGTTTGATATGAGTAGATTAATTTAGACAATAATTTAATCTGAAATATCAAGCAGAGGAAACGAGATTATTATGCAAGATCCATCCCATGAAGCTGTTGTTATGGGTGTATAATTCATGATTTTCCCTGATTTTATCTTCAAGAAAGTTCTTGAAAAGATAAGTTATTTATTGTATGTTGAATCTGTGAATACAACTTTCACAAAGAAGGTATCACCTAGTTAATAGGATGGACTTGAAATTGCTGATTTGCAAGATATATCGGCACATATAAAGCCTTTAGTTTTAACATCTGCTACAACTATGTTTTGTAATTGTGAGCCTGGACCAATGGTATCTTTCACAGTGAAAAGAAATGTTTTTTTTGATTGCTCACTGATAATCAGATTCCAAATATTTTATCGAAGCACATCGGATGTAGTTGCTAAGAAAATTGCAAATTTAACATTGTAGGATACTGTACCGTCAGAATAAGCTATCGGGGCATCGGAAAAATTTTCTATTAACGAAATAGGTGCAAGGACAACTTGAGAGAGCTTCTAGCTGGGGGTGTTGGTGAAATTTAGTTTGTTCAGTGGTTGAAGTGGCTCATATCGCTTTTATTTCTGGTTGTAAACTTAAAAAGAAGACGAAAGGATCTATAGACAACTATCTGATAGAGACACACCTCTCAGATCAAAAACAATTGTGCTGTTGAGGTAGCTTATTTTGTTAACGAAAACCTAGGATTATTACACTCCAATAAGGAAATTGCCGATTTCTGAGCCGATTTCAAACCTACACTAGCTGAATATTTCTTCTTCTGTGAAAGGATCGTGGAGGGAAGAGCAGTTAAAAGGATTTAGAGAAGTTCTGAAATACCCATTGGGACAAGGGCAGGATGCATTGAAAATATCAGGGATAGATCCAAGAAATTTACAAGTATTGCAGACATTAGTGTCATTTTTGCAATTGCAGCTTGGATGGCAGCCATTTGCGAGAGAAATGAATATAAGACTAGCTAGAAGGAGTAGCTGAATGTTCAGAATTGTGAATTTCATTGAATAGAGACCAATTTACAAGTTCAATGGAAGCTATTTATAGATTGATTTGTTTAATTTGTTTATAAAAAGTTTTAGAATATCTGATTAAGTGGTTAAATGAAAGTATTTCAAAGTGGAATAATTTAAAATTCAAATATGCTACTGAAAGATTATTTCTACTGGATACCAGCTCTCTTAGATATTCAACTTTCTTAAGTACATATGCCAACAAACTTCATAAATTTGAAAAATTACCTAGATTTTCTCTTTTTGATTTAGCTTACCATTATCAGAATTCTGTTTTCGAAATTCGTAAATCAAAATTCACCCAGAATCAGAATTTAAATTCAACAAAAAGTTATCGTTCCAGTAAATTATGCACTTTAGTTTGAATTGTTTCAAAAATAAAGCGCAATCAAGCATATTTTGCCATTTTATTTCTTTGTAATCTATTAAAATAGATGAATCCCTGAAGGTTCATTTTCGATATTATGTCAGATTAAAAAAGCATAGATAATTACCATTATTTAACTGTGATTCAATAGGCAATTACAAGCTTCAATAATAATTTTTAGAGTTTTCAAAAGAAAAAAATCTAATACTTATTGATTTGTATTTTTTCATAACTGGTTAATTCAAATTCAAGTTGATTTTGGTACTTTGTTTAATTCAATCTAAATAGTTAAGCAACATTTTAGTCCTACTACTCTTAAGAAAATTTACCATGAAATCATAAAAGTTCGTGTATTATTATTTTTGAAAAGTGCGATAATTAAATAGGATAACTTTAAAAAAAAGCTTTGGTTTTGAACACAAATTATACTTACAGAAAAAGCTAGATCCTTAAATTGCTTATTTTAGACATTCAAGTTTTAAAAATAAGGAATAGCCATTCACCAAGGCTGGATAAATTGGGTGGAAATAATCACAACATTGACTAATATTAATAAAGTTGAATTATTTGAAATTAGAAATTATTTTTGAATACTAAATACCTAAAGTTCCCCTTTTATTAGAAGTTAACGCAGCACAAACAAGCAC
>Ga0302271_10002669_pt1 | contig 15831 bp, 7 predicted proteins | sample III_Bog_N1_1_FD_198767 | JGI IMG/M metagenome (GOLD analysis project Ga0302271, IMG submission 198767) | Peat permafrost microbial communities from Stordalen Mire near Abisko, Sweden - III_Bog_N1_1 | ecosystem: Environmental > Terrestrial > Soil > Wetlands > Peat | place: Sweden: Abisko...
TCTATATAGAGGATATTTTCATCTTGTGAATACATCAATTTCATATTTTAACAATGTCTGAGTTATTCAAATATTCTCGGAATCAATTCTAAAAGCAACTCAACGTCTCAAGAAAAAATAATCCAAGGGAGCAACTATGGGAGTTAGTACAGTAATTCCTTGATTTCTTGATTTGTGTTCTAATAATTGCTGAGAGGTAATGATTCTGTTAAAAAATTACTATGTATTATGTCAGCTATGAAACTAGTGAAATTATTTTGATGAATGGATTTGCAAATAAAAGTTTCAGTTTTATTACACTAGCATAGTAACTTATTATTTTTATTTTTTTCAATTTCTGATGAAAATTCAACAATACCAAAAATAACGAAATAAAAAGATTTTGAGAAATAATACCGTTCGACATGAAACAGTTTAGCTTAAAGCAACTCGAAAGGGAAATATAAGAAAACTAACAGAATATGTAAATATGAATTTAAGCTTACTGATCGAGAAGTGGGAGGTAACAAAAAATGGCAACTAAATATTTCATAATAATCAAGATACTGTAAAGAGAGTCATTTGTTTTTGCTATTTTGCAGATGTTTCTTAAGAAATCATTAGGAATTCTTCAAGAAAAGACTTGCTTTTTAGCACTGGATCCACCTTCTTAAAAATCAAGTTGAGGATAGCATTTGAATGCTGAGTTCGAGGAGTGGTTGAAATTATTTGCATGACTTGCGTAGAGAGTGCCTGCATGGTGATGATGGCTCTTGTGGTTGGATGAGTATCGGAAGTAGTTATCTACTGAACTGCAATTGATTCTTGGTTCTGAACCGAAATCAAGTAACTTAGAAGGTGTCTCATATTTATTTGGTGTAGCGAACCTGCTAGTGCTGGAAGCATGAGGAGGAACAAGTCCTGTAGTAGTAGTAATGGTCTAGTTTAGTGCTTGCTTTGAATTAGTAAGGTGAATATTAGGGTTAATGTTTTCTTTCGAAAAAGAGCTACCTAATTATCTTCCAAATTCATCAAGTTCTTCTCCAAAAACGGATTCTTTAAGAATTATGTCTTTGTCGATATTTTTGTTAATTGAGTCTGCAACTGGTTGGTTAGGTAGCTTACTGGACTAATTAACACCGCAGCTGGCTCCGTCTGTTTAAGGAGTTAACACCTTAAAAGCAGATCTCTCTCCTAGATTATTTTTTAGGTATTTTTGAGGTGTTTAGAAGCTGGAATTAGCTTCAATATCTTGTAATTCTTCAGAACTGCAGCTGTCTGGACTATTATTGTTGTTGTTGCTTCCGTCATCGTTTTGGACATATTGAGATTGATGTAGATTGCGAGCTGGTCCTGAGGCTGCTGCTGACGATGATGATCCCACTGGATGAATTAATCGCTGAAGAGGAGGGATGGTTCCATTCCCTTAGCCATTGGGTCTAATTGGAATTTAATGTGGGAAATGCATCTACCCGTTTCTCATGAAAGGAGGAGGTGGAGGTGGAATGCCATGAGGGAACTAATGAGAATATCCTTGCATGTGTTGAGCCATGATATGAGGTGGTGGAGGTGGAAGGTATCCATGATGAGGATGGTAGAATGGATGAGGTTATCCATGTGGAAGGTTCATTAATAGCATAGGATGCATAAACTAACCTGGATGAGCTCCAATTTTCTTCTTTGTCTAGTCCTAAATAAGAAACAAAAGAATATTTATAAAAATTAGTAATTAGACTCATCAATATCCATAGTTTTCTCTAAATATCCATAAAATCAAACGAAATTTTTACCTGCTTGGAGGGCTCTGATGGGATTACCTTTGGTTTTCTACCTCGCTTCTTTGTGTTTTCATCTTTACTATGCCGAGTGTCTTTTGAAGCGTTTTTCGTTTTATCTTTTGAATCCTTTTCCCCTTCATCTCGATTCATTTCTTCATCTGCAACATCATCCGTTCCTCTGGGGGCAGCACTCAGCAACGTTGAAGTCGCTGAGAGCAATATTCTATCAGCACTATGTTTGTTTGAGGAACAACTCATATTTTAGAAGGAAGTTAAGTTCTTTGCATCTGAGGAGTATTTCAGTGCTGTCTTAACAAGATCTGCAAATGATGGATTCTACTACACCATTTATCTCACCGCTTATGGAGTATCAAAAACAGAATTTTAACCTGAGCAGGCTTGAATTTGTGTTTCCTCTGCGATCTTTGCAGAAGGAGTCTGCTAAGCGTAGAACTCATCTTAACAGAGAAGTAATTGTTTTCTGAACGTCTTGAAAGCCTCTCCTTCTTAAGGGATACTCTCAATGATGTGTTTAAGGGAATCCTTCTCGTTTATTGCTTTCGAAGTATTTTGATTTTTTTCTAATTTTTGTTATTTTTTATTCTTTGGTTTGGAGTGCTTTTTTGGAGTGTTATTTTGATTGTCTGAATTCTTGAGATCACCATTGTTAATGCTATTACTCGCTTACTAGAGAAGGATCAACGAATCTTGATCATCGGGATGCTGCGGAAGCTACATAAGTTAAGTTAATAGTTATTCCTCTATGGTTTTGTATTCTTCAGCTAACTCATATTGCACTTTCTCTTGGCGACGAATTCTAGCGTATCTAGATATCAATTCGGGGAGCCGTTTCTTCATGGAGGAATTCCAATGGTTTTTTATGGCATTGTCAGTTCTGCCAATGAGAAATTGGGTAATATCTGCCCATTTGTTTCCTTTGAGACGATGGCACAAAAACAACAGCCATTCTTCATCTTCACACCAAGAAAGTTTACTGATACGAGGGTTCAAATGATTATGCCAACGTTCTCTGCATTACTTTCCAATTCTTCCTGGAATGTGTTGTGCTATGAATGTCCATTTCTACGGGCCATGCTATTCTACTAGCTTGATAACTAATCTATCTTCTTCCTCACTCCAAGGCATTTTGCGAGCTTTGTTTCGAGTGCTGTTACTGCTGAGCATCTCATCTTCTGCTTCTTCTTATTATTATTCAAGTAATTGTATTTTCTCAAGATCAGTTGGCTAATTAATGTCCGCCTATAATAATTCCTTTGTATTATCAACTTCTTATTCGAATGGCTGAACATTATTAGTTTCAGTCTATTCTTTGCCTGCATCATGCGCAGGTACCTTCTCTTAGGGAATATCCTCTATTTCTATTTCATTCGAGTTGTCTTCGCTGCAAGACGCTTGATGTTCAGATTCATGAAGGTTCTTTTTTCCAATTTTCTTATCATTTTTCTTCTTATTTTCGACTTCAATCAAGCCTAAGATTTCAAAAAAAAGTTATCAAAAATAAATCAAGATACTTAGAAACACACACACAAAATATCAAATTTAATTGAAATTTTCAACGACTTCATATCTTTTCAACCACTTTTTTTTTTGAAATCAATCTGGGAAATAAAAATAAATATCTTCAAAATACCTCATAAATAATCAAAAAAACACTATCATTTAATCACCCCACCCCCTCTTTCATCTTGCTTGCTTTAATCTTGCAGTGATGAATTCGTCCCTTTTTCTTTCTCAATTCTTATGGAAAAAAATCAAATCTTAATTTAAATGAAGAAAGGTCTACTTGCTTGGTTTTTAGTATGAGTGTCTTTAGAGGATTTCTCAATTTTGTCTTTATGCTCACTTTCTTTGCTTTTACTCAAGTTTTTATCTCCTGCAACCTTTAAACTCTCACCTTCTTAAGATTCCTTTTCATTCTCATTTTTCTTGGCAGCGATCTTCACTTTGGATTACTTAGCTTTCATCTCTTACTCAGCTTTCTCAGTGATTTTACGTAATCTCTATGGCCTGCTGCTTGTCGCTGCTTTCTACAATTCTTCTTGCAAGTTTAACACAACACTGTCAAGTTCTCGTTAGGTTTTGTCTTTCTTCGGTCGCCCTTTCACAGCCTATCTGCAAGGAGATACAGCTGCTGGATCATCTTTTTTCTGATCTAACTCATTATGAGATTCTTCGATCGTAAAAGTGCTATGCTCAATATTTACCTCCTTCTGTTATCTTGTTGACCTTCTTATCATTTCTGCACAATCTTATCTTTTCAAATCCGTTATCTTAGTCTAGTTATCAGTGGGATGAGGAATGGGTATGTTAAAAAAACACAGCAAAAAGGTTGGTTTCTTTTTTTTTGATTTTGATTTTTTAATTTTTCTTGTTTTTTTACAAGCAAAATACAAACCCTTGTTGCTCGCACCTTACCTCATTTGAATGTTAGCTACTCTCACAATCTCCTTAGGATTCTTTAATTGGGGGGAGTAGTGAATGTTTATTTAGCTGCTTTTTAATTCAAATTTAAACGCTCTCGACTTGGATCTGGAAAAAGAAATTTGATTTTTTTTGAAATGAAAGGAGAAGAAAAGCTGACAGATAAGCAACCATAAAACATAATTACTTAGTATTTTCTAGCATTTTCCATTTTTTTAGAATTCTTTAAAAATTTCACTAGTTTGTTGTTTTAAATAAACATATTTACTTATTATCATTATCAAAATGAGAATTTCGCTTAATTTACATGTGTTATTTTAATAATTTGTTTGAATATGTTATACTCATAAAGGCTCAACTCATTTTAGATGCTTTGCCATCTGAAATTAATAGTCCCTAGCTGTTTTCGAACTTTCAATTTAAAAAAATCCACATTTTATTTACTCTTTTCAATCATTTTGTATTGAAATTTCCTTAAACCACAGAAACAAATCAAACATGTATGTTTTCCCTAGATTATTTAATATGCACTATCATTTTCAAAAATATCTTTTAAACTGTAGAAAAAACCTTTAATCATTCTGTACACTCTGCTTCATGCAAATTGCTCAAATTCTTCAACTCTTTAAACAATACATATAAAAAAAATTGCGCTTGGTAGACAAACTCAGTTTCTGTGTTTGGTATTAATTATCTACAGTGTGAGATTCAAATTTAAAAGATATCTTCTTCTTTTGTATTATGTCAAAATATTATCATTATCCTAAAATAAATATCAAAGATTCTATTTATCAGCACAGCAGACAATAATTCTACTAGCCTGAACTTTTAAAATGTTTTTAGCTTACAAAACAAAATTTTTAAGACAAGATTTAAATGTTTTATCATACTTCTACTTCGCATATTCATTTGATTAACTCAATATACATCAAGTTCATTTTTTCAAGTTAATCCTTACATATGTTCAATAAAACATACATAACTATGCAAATCATCCTTATTTGAATGGCTTTCCATTTACATTACACTTATTCAATACAAACCCTTGAATTGAGCTAAAATTTCTAACAAAATGAACAAATAAACACCTTTGTAAAATATAAATAAAAAAATCAAATATCATTTCAAAATTACTATTTTTTCTTTCAAGATTGTATTGCTATATTCATTTTGTACCACATCACGAGCAGCTTCACTGAATCTCCTCAAACTGTTCTTAATCTCACACAATATTTCTGTCAGCAGAATCTTTATTAGAGGCATTACTACTATTTTTTATATCTTTACTATTATTTTCATTATTTACTATGCTATGATTTCCGCTAGTATTATTCTCATTAGCGTTGTTGTAATCATTTAAAAATGGTACATGCAGAATTAAACTTCCAGCTTGGCTACTTGATTTCCTTAAATCATCCCTTTTCATACTCATCCTATCTATGAAATCACCCATATCTTCCATTGTATCATCTAACTTTCTACTTTTCAAGCCTTCAAAAAGACTATCTTCATTTTTGGAATTGGAGTTCTTCGACTTTATGTTGCTATTCACATTATTCGTTTTACTAAACTCTGACTTTTGATTCTTCTTTGAAGTGCGTTTTTAAGCCTACCAAGTATGCTCTTTTACATTACTATTGCTGCTGGTACTTCTTTAGCGATTTTAGATCTCCGAAACTAAAATAGGAGACACCGATCTCTTATTTTTTTTGTGACTACCACCCCCAACATTTTCAATATGATTGTCAGATGTATTGAGATTATGATTATTTGATGATTTAATGTTGTTATTGGTAGTCTTTTTGATTTATTATTTCTTAATATTTGGTTTATTCTAGTTTGTCGTGTCAATCTAGCTGGAGAAATCAAAATCTTCTTGTAGCAGAGCCTTCGAATCAAAACTGAGTTTTTTTAGATTGTCATCATCTTGATCATCTTCATCATCTTCAAGCACAAGGCTTAGAATAGAGTTAGCGAGCAAGATGCTTCCTCCAGATTTGTCTTCTTTGTAAGGAATGTAGTAAAACACATACGGGGCAATCAAGCATGGTGTGATCTGCACGATTTAATACAAAATCAGGAATAGTTATCCATAATCGTTTTGTGCTTAAAATTCGTCTTTTCCTTAGCATTAAATGCAGCTATCCAAGAAATAAGTTTTAATCACATCCATACCAATTTAGAGAACCACTGTTGCCATAAATAAGATCTCAATTAACCGGAGTTATCGTTTTAACTAACCAATATATCCCTTCTCGCTGCAATCCTCTAATTCATCTTCTGAGACAATCACCACTGGCTATTGTTTAGCGACAGCTCCATTTGCTTCATTGTAGCAGCTATCTTCCCCAGTGCTGTTGATGTTTTTGCTATTCTAGCTGTGATTGCCGCTGCTGCTGTGCTATTTTTATTCTGCAAACAAAAGATATCCAGTTGGGTCGCTGAGATGAGCAGGCGAAGTAGAATGACGAGTTGGACTATTTCCACTGGGTAAGCTGGCAGGTTTATGAGGGGATAGGGTGAGATCATCTTAGTCGGAGCTATGAGATTGTCTAATTTCATGAATATTAAGTTTATGTTTCATGATATTAATGAGAGTTGACCCAAACGCAATGCTAGCAAATGTATAACAGGTCATCACTACCATAGGAAAGAGATACGGTAAGGAAAACCAGTCATTGCAATCGAGATCAAAAACGCCAATCAAAGTCAACGCATAGATGATAATCGACACAATCTATGCGATGCTAAACGCGATCAAAGTATACTTCTTTGCAGTCCGTTGCCTGTGGGGGTACTTGATTCGTAAACACAGTTAGCTGCAGCTTGTGGAAATAATGCCGAATGTGAAAGTCTGGAAGTACAGTGCAGAAATGAGAACCTTTGTATTCATGTAAAAGAGATTCAGGATAAGTTGCATGACAGATTAGCAGATTGTTGAGCTGAGAGGGATCAACTCGAAACTCCATTTTTTTTAGGTAAACCAGCGTATCCTGTACATAATCCGCAAGATTACACCTATGACTACCACGCAATATGCGGATACTAACACCCCTTTCACGCAACCGACTGCGCTTTGACAATCTGATTCAATTTGTAAGCCCATCTATGTGGAAAATCTAATATGGTGTGATATGATTTTCTGAGTTTGTCAAACGAATCGGGTTCTTTTTTTATTAAAACAGTTCTCCTGAATTACACTCTAAATCTATTATGTTTTCTGGATTATTTCTTTTAGGCTTCAGTAGCTGCAGGAACACAAAATAAGTATTATTAGATAATATTTTCCTTATTTTGCTTGATTGTGATTAAGTTTTTTTTTCCTTTCTGAGTTATTTCTTTTATTGGTAACCTAACAAAATTGAACCCTTATCAGCATAATCAGTCGTTCTGCATCTCCCCAGGGTACTTAGCTACTGATGATTACCTGCGTCTAATATTATTGGCTGATAGTAGGGGAATATGAAAATAAGTATCAATAATAATATTTGTAACCCAACAAAATTGAACCCTTATCACAAGCATAATCAATCATTCTGCATCTCCTCAGGGTAATCTTCTACTGAGGATTACTTGTGTCAAATTATTATTAGCTGTTATTAGGTCTTGATAGTGATTTTTGATTTGGGTTCTTGCTTTAAAAGTTTAGAACAAAAATAACCCAAAAAAGATATAAAAAAGCAGACACACAAAAAAAAGGAAATTTTCTTTGAAATTAACAAACTATCATGATTTTAAATGTTCATAAAAGCAGAAGAGACAAGAATAATAACAATGTCTTCTTTAGTTCATTCTCTTTATTGTAAAATATTTAATCAATGAAGAGTTCATATTTCTTTTTAATTTTTCCTCATATCTAGAATAAAATATTCTGATCAGCTATTGATTTGTTTTAAATGTCTTAATATCAGTATTTACAAACCTACACATTCAAATTAATATTACTTTATGCTTTGGTATTACTTCTGCTTAATCCTTATCGTATCTCATTATTTTTTAGCTATCTACAATGAAAAAACAAAATATTAATCCAAATTGTTGATTGCTCTTTGTGGATTAAACATATTACCAATCGTTACTCTGGCTGTTGCTGAAGATTTGAAGACAAACTAGTCTTGGAATATTTTGAATAAGTATTATTTCCATTGTTTTCGCAAGGGTCACCCTTATTTTTGTGTTTTAAATGAATATTTTTAAGTGAAATCTGTGAAATCTTTTTTTTTCTCAAGTCAATCAATTTTGTATTTCATTTCATACCCTTCTATTCCAGTCATTTCATATGCTAGATCTCTGTCAGTCTGCGACATAATTTCTTTCTCTGAAATAACTAAATCAAGTTCTCTGAGCTCTTTGCATTAGCAAATCCATTCTGCGAGAACGAGAATCTAAGAGTTGCTCACTTTGTTGTTGCTGCAGATTGTAAAAAGAATTAAAATGAATAACTAACCAATCTGTTCTATCTAATACTGCCTATTTTATACGAGATTGAAAAGAATAGAGTAGAGAGACATGCCAATTTGGGGAATAACTCAGCTAATGTTTATACTCCAGCATCTGTAATGCAATTATGCCAAAGCTTAAGTCGAAGTGTGTGTAATTATTTGCAATTCCTTAATGATGTTGCTAGATTCATTGTGGCTTGGTCATTAAACTGGGTCTCCCTGATAATAATTCATACATATTCAAAACCATTTTCGTTTGTTAATTTTCGATTTAAGAAGTATCTATCTTAAAAAATAGCTCATTTATTTGACTATTTCATTTATGTTTTTAAAATAATCATAAATGCGCTTATGATTGACCTTACATGAGTCCAAGAATGAGCGATTTGAGTGAAATGAGCTCTCCAATCTTCGACCCTACCAGCATCGCTAGTTTTTCACTGAGTTTATTATCCCTTTTTAATATCAAAAGATCTAGCTTTGTTTAACTTGTTACCTTACTCGGTTATTTTTTCATAAATCCATCGACAAGCTGCCTTACTTCAGTTCCAAGAATAAATGCTGCAATTTTAGATTAGCAGATATGTTAGTTAATGCAATCTAAATGCTTTCAGGTAGTCTCATAACTTGTTTATATCTTCAAAAAAACATATTTCACATTTTCAAGTTATTTAGCTATTTATTAAACAGAAGTATCAATAAATAATGCGGGAGAGAGTTTCTTTTGTACATTAGCTAAATGGTGAGGGCTAAGGGAGAATGATCATCAACTTGTTTTTGCTTTTTTAGAAGCTAACACAGCTAGATTGATTCTTCTTATTGTTCTTAGTTCTTGCAAAGTATATTTCTACTTTCTTCCAATTAGAACTCAATATGCAGAGAATCTATTAACAGCCCTCTCAAATTGCTCCATAATTAAGCATCTGATTATGCTTCTCCTATGATCTCTGTCAGGAATATGCTTTTTTTCATTTCTAATAAAATAAACGAACATCTCAAAAAGAATTAACTTTTTTTCTTTTTTACTCTGAATTGATCTAATACTTATTAGAGATCTGGTGTCCTCAAAGAAACTAAATATCTACTTGATATGGCTTGCTTCTTAGAATACTCTTGTGCAATTACTATTAGAAAATATCATAGAGATAATCGATAGAATTAAAGATAACAATATCTTTTTACCTGTCAAAATAATTATTTCCAAATATTTAAAGGCAACAATTGTTCTGTTCAATAACTAATAAAAATACTCTTTTTTGTTTAAAAAATTAGAAAATATTTGCACAATCATTCGGAATAAGCATAGTTATGTTCAGATTAATTTCACGAGTAGAACTTTGTTGAAATACCTTTTGGGGTGTGAGCTTTATTTTTCAAGAGAAATCAATCCGACATCCTACAAAAGCACTTTTTGCAATTTTTATCAAGAAAAGCAATAACAATATTAAAAATAACAACTTCACAACAATATTTAATGAGCTCCACCCAGTTCTTGACTTCCCCCAAGACAGCGATAGGAACACCAAGAACATTTAAGTACATACTACCTCACAAATCATTCACTCATGAATAATTTATTCATTGACCTAAAGCAAACCTTGAAAGCAGCTGAAATAATTACAACACACATCTACATTTTAATATTCTTATTCTTCTTTATTTGTGTTTGGATACTTTCTTCAGTTCCTAATTTGCGTTTCCGAGCTAGCAATCTAAACAACGAAGAACTGCATCTGCTGCATCGATTCAGACACAAAACTGTTAATGTGGCTGCGGAATATGTGCTTCAAACACTGATACACTCCGTGAAGGCATCAGACTAGCTGAAAAAGAAATCGAGCAATTGCAATACATGCTGAACTTCCGTGACATTGGGCTAGAGAAACGAGATGTGATGCTGAATAAGTACATGGAACAAATGACGAGAAGTAATGAAGAAATCAAAGAGTTAAAGATGTCTAACTAGAAATTAGCAGCTCGGATTCAGCGAATCGATATGCTCCAAGAAGACAAGCGGCAACTCATTAATAATCAGCTTCACCAAAATCAATAACTCACAGATAATGATAAAATATCAAAAATGCTCTCAAGCCAATAGAGTTTGTCACAGGATCTGCACAAAAATGCGCCTAGAGTTTTGGTTAGAAATAATTCTAATTTTAGCAGCAACAAGAAGATGCAGGTTTAGTCGAAAGATTCTTCTTTTAGAGATAGATTATTGGAAAAACAATAAAGTCATGAAAATAAGAGAATTATTCTAAGGTAATAATCTACACTGCCATTTGGTGAAATCATCAAGCAAGTCGATGTTACATAGAGGATAATCAAAGAAAGCCCTAGAAACCAGCATTCTATTCTAAATCGAAGTGCATCGACTTCTAAAATGAATCTTCATCATCAAGAAAGACGAAGAAATAATAACTCCAGTCATTGTAAGCTTTGATTTCAAAATAATGGGAAAGAAAGTGATTGGTTTTTGTTTGAGAAAATTATTACAAAAAGTAACTTTAATTTATCATCTCTCTTCTTTAGAAATAAGTGTGCCAACAGTGACATAATCTCAAGGTCGATTTGACGATCAAGTGCTGTTTCGCAATGAGCTAGAGAACACTATTTCGTTGATGGATCGAGGCGAAGAAAATCTATTAACAAACGAGAAATTTTTATTTCTGGAGAGATTGTTTGAAAACACAGGGAGATTTTCAAGTTATTTTAATGAAATGAATGAATCGTAGTAGAAATCAATGACGAATGTTCTTTCGCTGTGTGTGAGTGATTTAAAGCGCTTTTACTGCTTAGCTCTGCGATATAAGGAACTCCTAGCCGTCACAAGTGAAATAGCAAAGTATTCCAGCTTCGAAAATGCTTTCGATCTGATTCTTAAGAAAATATGTTCTCATCTGAAATGCGATACTGCGTCAATTTTCCTGGCTGATTATCAAAACAAAGAATTATGGACGATACCAAATACATCACGTTCGACCATAAGATTTCCTCTGAATATCAACTCAATTGCTGGATATTGCGTATGACAAAATAAAATGAAAAAGAATAATAAACAAATAAACATTTTTATTTGTGATTATTGAATTGATCTCTCACTCTCTCTCTCTTCTCCTTTTCTCTGTTATTTTGCTGGTCTAGATATGCCATGAGATAGCGATGAACGTATTTGATGCTTATGATGATCCAAGGTTCAATAAGAAAGTTGACATCGATACTGGGTATCGAACCAAGACGATTTTATGCGTGCCTATTAAAGACGAAAATAATAAAATAATCGGGTGTTTAGAGGCTATCAATAAGATATAAGGGTTGTTTGATTCATAAGACTAAGATATGCTCGAGTTGCTAGGAAATTTCTCTTCTTCCATTCTGAAAAATTCCATGAACCTAGACAGGATCATTCTTCAAAGAGAGTACTACAAGAAGCTTATCTCAGTAGATTCTTTTGTTTCTTTGTTTAGTTAGATTTTTGATCACATTTTAGGTTGGTTTTCTTACTCAGCTTCTCATTTGTCTCATTTTATTAAAGGATTTTTGCTTGTTTGTTATTTTACTAGGTTGGAAATTCAATTCCATAACGAAGAAATGTCCGAGAAGTAGTACTTGAATGCGAGGAAAAGATAAAAGAACTCATCGGCTGTGATAACTGCAATATTTGGTTGTATTCCACTGAGTAAAACACACTTCTTCATTATGTCAAAAACCACCAAGAACCAATTAGTTATTCTGTAAAAACCTTGGATACGGGGATAATAATGAGTGTTTTTCGCTCTCGTAAAATGGATTTAGTTAAAGACGTTAAAGACAGCAGCGAATATGATAGTAAAATCGACATCAACAGCAGCTTAGGGTTAGTCACTTTGCCAGTAATGAACTCTTCACAATCGGAATTGATTGGGATTTATCAAGCATCTTACACTCATTATTTTGTCCATGCTTCACCTACTTCTAACCACAGCTATTCCTTATCGAACAATGTCGAATCATTCTAGCTCTATGCAGATATCATTTCATAAGTGCTTGCGAAATAAATCTACATAGACTAGCTTCTCAAAGAGTTTACTGATAAAAGTAGTCCAAATGGTAATATTGAAATTACTCAAATCACCAAAGAATGATAGAACCAATGATGTGACTAATTACAATATGTAGAATCAAGAGATAACTAGCAATAGTTTTTTGAGCTTAAATGTAAATATATTTTTTGTCTTTATGGATGTTTAAAGAAAATATCAGCCATTAAGGTAGATTTTGATGAGTGGACTTATTGTTTGCTGTGCTTTTCTCACAACTATTCCAAATCTTAAGAATATATATCATTTCCTTCATGCTTAGCTGTAATCATATTCCGTTTTGTATTGTCTACTGGATAATTATCTTGTTCATTCTTCCGTTTTAAGAACTCTTCAGAATGTCCTTGAGTCAAATAATCGATTTTGCAATCTATTTTTAGATGATTTTTTTCCATTGCCCTTAAATTAAAATAATGTTCAATTTTTTTATCGGTGAAAAGTTATGTTTTTATTTAAAAATAGCTTTCATTAACTCACATAATATGTATAAAACCATTTCTTATGGGATTTATGAAGAGTAATAAATACTCTAAATATTATGATATTCTAAAGATTCAAGGGGTTTATTTATGAAATCTAGTTTGAATGTACTAATGAAGGAATAGTATACAAAAGATAGTTCTAGATAGCTTACATTGTTGTTTAAGCTTAATAAGGCTTTGGAGAAATCTAAAACATGATAAATACAATAGTAATAACAAAAATAAAATAATACAAGTATCTCTGGATAAAAAGAAGAAAAGAAATAGTTGCTTACTTTTTGAAACTAATCTTATAAAATATCATGATGAGATTCTTATTGACTGTTTCTTTTCTCTTAATGCTCATCACGTCTGTTCCTTTGGTGAAAAGCGAATGTCGATATTCACAAGAAGAAGAAAGTCAAGATAAGCAAGTCTGTACTGCTGTAACAATCAATGCTGACATCTACAGTACGCAAGCATCGTTGTTCTCTTGGAATTGTACGGCTTCTTCAAACTTTCCAATTTTGAGTAGAACTTTGTTGCCTAGCAGCAACAGCTATTACGGTATCTCGAAAGTGCATGTATCTAGACTGGATGAGTTTTTTAGTGAATGGTTAGCTTAAATGATCCCTGGGATTTAGACTCTGAATTTAAAGTAAAAACCCTGGTTGTTTTTAAGAGGAACGCCTGCCATGTGTTAGCTCGATGCATCAGAAAAAGCAGATATCTTAGAAGAAATTAGAGGAGCGTTCAGGAGACAAACCTATTTTTTATTCGAAGATGACTCTTGGGCGAATCTTGACTGCAACAGAGAGTATGGAAATGCCATATGGGTTTCGATAAACTACGCATTGAATAATTTCAATAACTTGTAGCAAGGAAAAAGGGTCAGTGAAAGAGTTAGGACGAATACAGTAGTCTCTATTGATAAGTCCGAGGTGAGAATGAACTTTGATAATCCTTAAAATACATTCAGAGATTCTGATTTCGATAATCAACCTATTTACGCTGCTTTCAATATTTCCTCGAATATCTTGCCGTAGCTCGGAGTCAACAAGGTTCTCTAACAAGTAACGAGTTTACATTAATATTTAATAATTTGATAAATTTAAATAGATTCAGTTAAAACAAAGTTAAACAACATAAATATAGATAATAGATAAATTTTTCTTTTCTTTCTTTGTCTCCTGATCCCCCTCTCTCCCCATGGAATTTTGGAATTGAATTTGAAAATATTTTAGATCCCAAAATTCGTTAGGGAAGATATCTTTTGTTGTGCTATTATAAATAAATGTTTTTGTGATTTTTCATTTCATTTGTTATTTAATGCTGATTTCATGAAACACATCTAACAAAAAAAACATAAAAGATTCTCAACGAAATGGAACACTCTTCAGACGATAATGCCTATTGTTTCAGCCGACTCAAAGATAATAGATTCTATGAACATCTGAATTCTGAATCATCATTCAAATCTCAAGGGAATTATGAATCTTCCAAATGCATCAATTAAATTCTCAAAGCCTTGAAGATTAAAGACTGCTCTTACGTGAATTAAGAGAGCTATCTTGAAAGTTGCTTCCTTCACTCTCCTTATTTCGTGGTAAATCATTAAATGTTTTGTTTTTTGGAACTGGTAATATTTCTAAGAACCAACGTGTAGTTCTATGTAAATTGTATTAATTTCTAACACCTTTGAATTTTAAAATAGCCTTGGAGTGAAAACAATTCCGTGATATTAGGAGAGGCATTCTACGTGAAGGAATTACTTTATGGACGAGATAACGGAGAACCAATCGATCTAGTAGATTTCAGGCAAAGATCTATTTAACTGTGCGAGAAGGAATTATCAGTCAAGCAGTTTGAAATCGATAAGTCTCTCTAAAGTCAATGTTTCTTAGCTATGTATGTCTCAACCCTGCTAATTGATGGATTTGGACTTCTTGACTAGCAGGTACTTATTCCAGCAACCATCGCAGGGTTTCGAGTCAACTGGGAAATCGGATAACTTTTCATCCATCTCACCAAATAAAATTGTGCTTGATAGCAATAAAAGTGACATTTTCTGTAATACCAACTTTTTTTCATATTAGTTGGTTAGTTTTTGATAAAATATGAGAATAAAAACATCTTACAGGCTTGTAATGTGTTTGATTGATTGTTTTATGCATAACTAATGAATAAACGGTTGGCAGCTTTTTCCATCATTCAAGTGACAAAACTAAATCGATTTGCTCAATTGTCAGCAAACAAGTTCAATAAAAGATAAAATTTAGAAAACACCCTTTGAACTTTTAAATAAATAGTACTACCTAGCCCTCGTGATTGTTTGGAGCAGTTTGGCATAATTTTTTCAAGAGAAGCGGTTTCTGATGAATTGAATTGAAAAATATTAGAAAAAAAACAGTTTTGAATTTAAGATTTAACACAAATAAAATATTTCAATCTTGCTTTTATTTTTTCATTTTTGCTTTAAAAGGTTGTAAGTTAGTTCACATTCAAAAATATTTGCATGAAGTGGCAGGACAAATCTTAATTAAAAATAGGTAATAAGTTAACGCATAAAGGGAGGAATCTTCCTTTTGGTTGTCATTGATATTTTGTTCTAGTTCTAAAAATATCATAATTCTAATGACATGTTTGCAAA
>Ga0302271_10002670_pt1 | contig 15827 bp, 10 predicted proteins | sample III_Bog_N1_1_FD_198767 | JGI IMG/M metagenome (GOLD analysis project Ga0302271, IMG submission 198767) | Peat permafrost microbial communities from Stordalen Mire near Abisko, Sweden - III_Bog_N1_1 | ecosystem: Environmental > Terrestrial > Soil > Wetlands > Peat | place: Sweden: Abisko...
GGAGTAGTTAGATAATTTCAGTCGGATACATTAAGGAATATCTAAAAGGAAAATTCATTAAATAAGTCTTGTTAAAAGATATGATTTTTTTCAATACAAATAATAGAAAATACTTGTTTAAAATAATAATGACAATAAAATTAAAAGGAAATTATTCTTATTCCTCTAATATGAATTTATTTATAGTTTTTAATTTTTTTATATTTTTCAAATATTTTTATCTCAAAGTCCTTCTTTTATAGGAATGCCTGCTTTCTCGAAAATTGCATCAAGTACAGAAGCGAGGTACAAGTTGCTCTTGGAGCATAAGTTAAACATGTCTTTTTGCGTGTCGTAAGTTAAATGGCCTAATTTAATCTACGATAAAGTTTGAATTTAATAATCATAGGAACTCATTGTAGTGTCAAATTTTGATTGTATTGGAAGAGGTGAAAATGCCTTTTCAGAGGAATGTTTTATGGAAGCGCAGTAGAGCCCAAAATCTCTGTAAGGGATATGAGGATGAACAAACCATTTAATTTAAATTTCAGTGCCATTTTCAAAGATAATTGATGCTGATGAAAAGAATGATTCTTATGTTTCCATACTTGCCATGAGCTTAACTTCAATGGATCCATTGAGAATAAGTGTACTTTCGAGTTTTCCTTCTAGTTATTGTAGATTTGGTGCATCATTACCGTATATTTCATTACACATTATGGTGGAAGCATCGATGATTTAAAAAGTCTATTCAATGTTTTCTTTTTTAGCAAGAGTCAAAGCGAGATGTAGTGGATAGCAAAACCTATCAAGTCCACAGCCACCTTGTTTAGGTTCGAAAATGCGTCCATTTTTTGAGTATGGCTTTGGTCTTGTGAAACTAGAAGTAATTTTAGTAATTTCACCGAATTCTTTACCATCTTGGATTCTCCTGATGATTTCTTGATTCGCTGGATGATGAAGATAGTGCCATCCGAAAAATATCCTAGATTAATTTTAGTTCAGTTCGAGATATTTATTTGATTCTCGATCTAAGAATCTTCTTGCACTTGTTGCATTTGCAAATGCAGGTTTTTCAGCTAGGACAATGTTATTAGAGTTCTAAGTGATGAAGGCAAGCATCTCTGTCTCTTTGCGGACACCAGGCAACGAAGGGATATAAGCTACTCCTTTAAAAACTTGAGCTAAATTTTGGAAATTTGAGAAGTAACTTGGTGAAAAATTAATAGTTTTGTTATATAGATCCAGTGCTTTTTGCTTGTCTGAGGAGTAAAAAGATGAGAATGTCGCAAAGGAGAGTTTCTTGAGTGGATCAAATAATGCTTCTTTGTTGATTGATGCATTTCCAGTCGTACAAAAACTAACTACTTTTGATTGGATATCTTCAACTTACTCAACATTATGTAACTATTTTGGGAGTGTCAGCATAGGTGGCTTGAGATCAAAAGAGCAGCGACCAGCTAAAGCTAAATTTCCGATTTCACTGATTGCGCAAATGTAGATTAATTTCTAAAAGAATTCGTTATTCCTAGGATCCTATCTTAGATTGAGTTTATCCTAGAGAAATCCACTGATTTCTTCTTTGATTTGCTTCTAAAATGGCTAATCGTTAAGAACCATGAAGCAAAGACATTCTGATTCTGTTGTGACACAGTATTTATAACTAGTTTGAGCTGTCTATGAGAATTGATTTGTAAGTTCAAAGCGAATATTTGCTTAGCTTTTAGACAAACGCGCATTGAGATAACCTTCCAAGAAGGATGCGACTGAAATGAATGGATCAAACCCAGATAAAAAGCTGCACATGGAAAAACATTTTACAGGGCTCAACCCTGTAATGCAGATATCTTTGATGCGCTATCCAATAACTCGCTCCATTGTACGCTGCAACTCGAATTTGCAGGAAAATATACAATACATTTTAATTCCTCTCAGTTCCTAAAGTTCAAATGATGACCTCTGCGATCCTAGGAAAAAGTCGTAGAACATAAATGAATTTTCCTCATCTTAATAATAGATTGAGATTGCATCTTTCATGGATTCTGTTTCATAGATAGTACTTGAAGTTTACTTTAGTTCTTCTACAATGTACTCATACCATTTAGATTTTTATCCAGGATGATGAAGCAGAACAAATTTCAAGACAGACTGCTCAATGCAATGCATGTGATCACTAATACCACTAAGTTGTGTGAGTCTAATAGTTAAAGATAAATCCAAGAAGGAGATTGCTAGTTTTTCTGAATGTTTCAATGGAAGGAATGACTGAATGTTTGTGAAAAGCTCAGGGAATTTATCTAAAATTAATAAATAACTTTCAGCGTAAAAACCATTCTTTTTTGGTAAATTTAAACATCTAGAACAAATCAAGCTTATTTGATGGATTATCTGTTATTTTAAGTCAAAATAAATGCGTCACGGTTTTTTATCAAACATTCCATTCTTCTTTTTTCTTTCTCCTCAACCCCAACATCTTAAGTAATCTCTGAAAGATAAGCTAGAATCACATTGTTTTTATTTGTTGGTGACTTCTAGTTAGTATGAAAAAGTTAATTGATAAGGTAATTTGTTTTTTCCACTGGATACTCGCGTGTACAATAAATATAACATGGTCCCTCTCCAGAAGAAAGGGCTATTTAATAAATTCAAGACTTTTTTATGAAATTTAGAAGTTTTCAGTTTGATTTAATAGCAATAAACAAGTTCAAGACAATTTGTTTTTAATTAATTTCATTTTTTAATTTTGAGAATGTTCATGATCATGATAGGGAAACATTCAGAAAGATTTGAACTTTTTTAAAAAGGAATATCTATTAATAACTCACAAGTCAAAGAAAGCAGCTATCATTTTAAGTTTATTATTATGTAAAGAATAAGATCTTTAAGGCTGAATGGTTTCATGAATAATTAACTCTATTCAAAGTAAAAATATGATGAAAAATATTTTGTTTTTGCAGTAAAAAAGCATAGGTTGGTTTTACATTTCGCAAGAAATACAAGAACATAACAAGGAAATATCTATTGAAATAATTTTCAGATATGATGTGGGGTAATTCAAGAAGAGAAAGATAAAATACAGAGGTAATTAAATTAAAAATTTTTGGAAAAGGGAAAGTTAAAGAAGAAGCCTTCAAAAAAATAGTCAGATTTTTAGGAAAATGAAATAATAACAATAACAGGAATAGCTTAAGAAGCAGGGAGATCTTACAGAAATTTCAGAGAGAGAGAAGACAATGCTGGTGACAGGGAAAATCTTTGAATAATAGCCTCAGTTTGTTCGAATGGGGTTGTACTTTTCAGAGAGATTCTCAGAAATGCAAAATTAGAATGTCATGTAAAAATACTTCGCTGCAGATCTCCTGAAACTCTAAGGCAATTTTAGATTTAAAAACTAAGACTTCGCTGGTGCCTGCGTGTTTTATGAGCAAGCACTTTCGATTTTTAGATTCATCAAGATTAACAAAGAAAATTGGAAAAAAGAAGGCTTTGTTGATTCTGATCTAGAGTATTTCGACGAAAACGGTATTTATTAACATCTTCTTTGTTCTTCTTTGGGACTACTTAATTTTATCCCTTCTTTTGTTTTTGTCTGGTATTAAGAGTCATTTTTTGTTATTTTTAAAGGAAAAACTGAGAAAGAAAAGCGAATCGTAAAGGGTTTGAAAGTCATTCTTTATCAGAATATTTGCCTTGTTTATCTTAAAATGTCTGCAAAAAGAGAAGTGATGCTCATTGATGATGCATTTTACGCCTGTAGTGAAGCAGTTAAACTTGACTAAAAAGGTTCTAAAGCATACTATTTAAGAGCGAAATCTAGGCTGTTTCGAGCTGAATTAGGGAATGAAGATTACAAACTAGCAATAAAAGATTTTAAAAAAGCGCTTGAGCTGGATAATGGAAATTCTGCAATTCTAGAAGAGTTATCTAAATGTTAAGAGCTATTTGAAGCAGCTAAATTTACAGAAAAAGAAAAAAAGAATACACCAAAAGGTGGGAAATCCAATGGTAGCAGCAGTAGCAATAGCACTAGTGGGAGTGGAGGTGGAGGTGAAACTGTTCAAGAGAAATTATTTGATATTCCTTCAGAGAAAGAGCAGCAAGAAAATAATAAAAAAGCATAAGAATTCTGGAGGTAATTCTCCATAGAAAAGAATTACTCCAATCTGAATTGTGATCTTTCTTTCGAAGTTGACTAAAACACTCAGGTAAAGCTACGTTAACAATGGAAATATCAACTCTTTTGTTAGGATCTTGAATCTAAAATGAGAAATTTACTTATTTTTTATTCAAGGTGCCATAAGAGATTCGAGACTTAGAAGAATTTATAAATGTCCGAAGTGAAGAAATCATGTAGCTTTACGAGTACACTGGTCGATTGATGGAAGCTGATGAGCTCAAAAAGCAGCTTGACAAAGCGAGACAAGCAAAAGTTTAGCTCGAAAATGTAGCAAGACTTGATTTCAACAGGCCAAACCCTAAACTTGTGGAAATCGCTTTGAAACATGACATCAATCTAAATGACGAAGATATTAAGCAGCAGTTTAAGAGCATTCAAGAGTAGAATATCTTGGACATACGAAGATGGCTAATGAAATCAGGATTCAAATCATATTCCGAGTAAGGAGTAAATCAATCTCTCTCTTTTTTTTGTTTCAATTTTGAATTGGTTTGTTCTTATGAAACATTTTAATTTGAAAATCAGGTAGATTAATTGAAGAAGAGTATTGAAACTCAAATAGGATAGAGTACTTGCAGACCAGAAAAAGAACTAAAAGAGAAGAAGCATAATAAATAGATCGAACAATAATAAAAAGGATAAGAATCATAAAATACTACTACCACTACTACTGTAAAAACAAATAGCTTTAATGAGGACTACAACAACATAAAAGAGCTGGAAAATAATATTAATAATCACAATAATTATCCTACGGAAGAATAGAATAAGTTCAGCGAAGATTCTTCATGCTAAGGATAACATCCAGAGGAAGAAGAAGTAGAACAAGCAGAAGAGGATAATTGCTTTGATGAGAACTAACAAAATGCAACGCATAATATGTTATCAAATGGTGATATCTCCGAGGATTCTACTTTTGATGATGAGTTAATGAATCTATGCAATGAATAATTCCAAGAATCTGATCTAAAGTTACTGCAGAATCAGTTAGCGTATTTACTCAAGAATTGTACAGAACCACAAAGTTAATCAGCACTTCAAAAACTAGCTTAGCGACTTGGGTAATTTGCATACTAACACAATTCATCCAGTTCAGATGATGATGGAGAAGAGCATAATTATGAAGATGAAGACAATGAGTCGTCGCCTGATCATGATCACTATTCAGAGTGCTCCGATGAAGCAATCGAACCATAAGAAAAAGCAGATAATTTCTAACAAAAAAATGAATCTTCTCTCCAATCAAAATAAAATCTTCAGCCTTCAGAATTAAGTTTCTTCAAAAGTTATCTTGGTATAGCACTCACAATCACTGGGTTCATTGTTATTTTCAGCTTGTTTTGCCTTTTCCTTCATGATGAAGGGTGATTTTTTCCTTTAACATTTCTTCCAATTGAAAATCTTAGTCTCAAAAATTACTTGCACAGTTCCTACTAATTATACTACTGCTACTATTATAAGTGTATTATGATAAGCTTTATCCTAAACAAACTCATTCTTTCAAGTTTTATGTTAATTATTTATTATATGTATCTGTTCTTATTACTCCATTTTATTTATTTCATCTCCCAGAAAAACAAAAAAATATTTACTTTACAAAATACAATTTAACTTTATCACAACAACAACAACAACATTTATATATGTATCAGTCCTCTCTTTTCTTTTATTCAAACAACTGTTTATTCCTTTTAACTATTTTATTCAATATCAGCTTGGATTTCCTTATTCTGATCCTCAACATTATTATTATTATTATTTTCTTCTCCAGTTTTAATCTCCTAATTGTTATTTTGAATCGAAGAAAAAATCAAATCTTTAATGCTCATATCAGCTTCTTCACAACCAACTGGTCTAAGATCTAACTATTCCTTGTTGAAGAACTCAAATATGTCGATTGCCTTTTGAATATAAGCTTCGTAATCTTTGTATTTAGCGAAATTTGCTTTTTCACTCAAGAACACTCTGTATCTGGAGTTGCTTTTTTCTCCAGCAAACATATTAATAATTGGCTTGTTGAGTGTGGGGATACTAGTCTGAGGAGAGGTTTTTAGAACCATTTTTCCATATTTTCCCCAAATCTACAAGAATAATGATATTAAACAATAATAAAAAGTGATTTAATTTATTTTTTACTTGCAAAATTTCTCTTCTTGTGAAACCAGGATTCTTTTATCCATAGAACCTCCTATCGATATCTGAAAAGAACCAGGGACTATCGAATGCAGCCCTTCCAAGCATGCACCCAACTAGTCCATTTTCTTCCTTTAAAATCTCTTCAACCGCTTCGTAAGTCTTGAATCCACCGTTAATCGAGAAACTTAAGTGGGGGAAATCTTTCTTCAATCTGAGAACGAAGTCATACTTGAGAGGAGGCACACTTCGATTCTGAGCTGGATTCAAACCCTTTTATTTCCAAACAAAAATCTATGAGTCTCAAGAAGGCCTTTTCAATTACAAAAATGATAGACCGAAATGGACTTTAATTATCTTTCTAAACTAATTCTATTAAAGAGTCTTTAGACTAATTAATTTCCCCCTTTATCACTGTTTTTATCTATTTCTCCAAAAAGAGTCTACTAGCTTTTGACAATTAATTACCTTGAGGAATGCTTTTCTTGCATGGACAACAAAATGCTAAACACCTCCTTTCTCTGCGACTGCTTTAACAAAATCATGCGCGAATTCATATGAATCAAAGTCATCCACTCCGAGTCTGCATTTCACAGTGCACGGAATCGAACATGTTTCCTTCATTTTCTTCATAATTTCTGCTACGATTTCTGGCTCTTTCATCAAGCACGCACCAAACTTCCCACTTTATACTCGATTGGAAGGACATCCAACATTGAGATTAATCTCGTCGTATCCTAAGTCTTCACAGATTTTTGCTGCACTTGCGAGCATTTCAGGATCATTTCCTCCTAATTGCAAGACAACTGGATGCTGTACAGGGTCGAATTTAAGCAACTCTGCTGCTCCTCGACTATTAAAAAACAATTAAATATTTTTAAGTTTTTGCTCATAATGAATCAACAATATACAAGTGGTTATGGATAGCTTATTCGTGAACCATTTCTGTGTAAAGCACTGAATATCTTGTAAAAAGTCGCATCATGTTTCTAAAATGGGTATCTGTAATATCCTAAAGTGCAAAAAAGAACACATAAAGTCAATAAATTAACCTAAATGAAGAAGATTTGTTTTCAATAAAAATGAAATTATTTTTACAATCATTGGAGCTACTGCAATGCGATGGTAGTTAATATTCGGGACGGGATAATGAGCTTCAGAAGCAGCTAGAAATTCCTTGATTCCCTTGAAATTCTTTATTACAACTTCAACTTCTTCTTCTTCTTCTTCTTCTTCTTCTTCTTCTTCTTCTTTTGGTGTCTCTTCTCCTTTGGGTTCGAGATCAGCTACTTCATCTGATTTCACTTCTTTTGAAATTTCTTTAGCTTCTTCCATTGTAAATTTTGGCTTTGAATTTTTTGGTTTGAAGAATTTTTTGTGTATTTTTTAATTAAATTCATAATAATAATTGGCAACATTTGTGTTATGTGGGAATTAGAAATGAATTAAGCTATTTCAATATCCTAGAATGAGATAAATCGTCTATCTACTTATTAAATGAAAAACAGTAGATTCTTGTGAATTATTCATTCATAATTCAAAAATTAGCATAATTATCCAGATTTCTTCAAGGAATTTAAAGATATTTTTAATTTTAGCTCTTTACGTATCTCAGATGGAATTGGATAGAAATCAGCATTCTTTCAAGCATGCAAAGAACGCATAATAGTACTATCTGTTAGATGTGATTGGAATAAATTAAGAGATAATCCCAACCAACTTGTGCTTAATTTCTGCTCTAAATCTCATTTTTGGAAAAGAACTTTCTCTTTTTTTGATTTATTTGCAGATGAACATTGGTTTTCCTGCGAGTTAATTAATTTTTTGATAAAATATCTCTTTAGAAGCATAAAAAATTCAAGAAAAAACACATTTTTACTCTATGAGAAAGCTATTAGGATTTGGAGTTAGTTGTAGAAACACATGGTAACAATCCCTGCGATTTGAAAAACTAGCTAGTGTACAGTAGATACAAACTTCATCAACAACCTCTAGCACCTCATCCAGCAGTTTTTCGTAATAGCAACAGAATACGGCAGGCAATCATCTAAAGAAACTCAATCAATACATGGAGTATCACAAATTCAGCAAAGCAATCAAGGTTGAATAGAGATTTGAAATATTTTTCGCTATTATTTGGAAAATTATCTTCCAAAAAAGATAAAATATTTGAGATTTATTGTACCTCTCACATGATGAAACTCTAATTTCTTTATTTTGTTTGGGTTTTAATTTCAAAAGGAAATTGATAGACTTGCATCTGAAAAGGTTGAATTGCCTATCCAAGACATCTTACAGCAACTTGTTAGAAACTCCGAATTTGATCTTACTAATAAGCTCTATGATATTCTGCAGAAATCAGCAATCTCTCTCAGCGATATTTCCTACATTTATCTCATCGACGCAAATCTCAAGAATAAAAATATTCAAAATGCCATTAACATCTTAATACATGTAAAAACAAAAATATTTCCAATATTTTGGGGTTTAGTCTCCTCCTTCCTAAATAATGGTTCAGACAGAAACTGTTAATAAACAAATAAACTTCTTTTTTAAAGGAAATTCAATTTTATGCTTATCTCTCTAATAAACACCAAGAATAATACTCTTTCTCCCTTTTTCCGATTTATGATTTTATTCTTTGAAATATCTAGTCTTATTTAACTGGAGTGATTCTAGATATCGAAGTGTATCGAGGGCTATTTAAATCCTTGCCTACAGAAATGGATAATACATATCGCTTTATGTTATATAAGCTCTATCGAGAACACTTTCATCTCACTTCCAAGACGTAAAATAGCTTTCTTTGTGTTGATTTTATAGATATCTTTAACTTTTTTATTATTTTTTGAAAAATTCATAGACTCTTTGATTTGGTAATGCAAGCGGATGCAACCAAAGACTCTTAATTATCTTAATTACTTGAAGATGATGCAATTAATTAAGGCATAACAATGCCAGAAAATCTAAAGAAGATTTTTGGTTAAGATATGACATCAAAATAATTCAAGAATGCAAGCAACAAAGAAGAAATTAAACAAGACAAAGAACAAGAAGCAGCTTATCAAGAAAAAGAAGAAGAAGATATTACTACAAAAAAGAACTCATCTGTAGCTGAAAAATAATTTGATACCAACAATTAACCCTTTTTATCTGATGATTTAATGGAAAGCATTCTAGGAAATGATGGATCATCTTCGTTGAATAAAAATCGCCCTTTCTAATATTAGAACTTAGATTCAGCAGGTGGGGAAGTATTAAGATTTATCAAAAAGGGATAAAGAGAAGGAATCTTCAGCTAAAACTCTTAGCCATTGGTTTTCATTATGAAAGCATAAGACAATGAATCAAGTAATTTTACAACAAATTATGTTATTTTAGAACAAATCATTTAATTTCTTGTTTTGTTTTGAATTAGGCGATCTTGATGACGAAGATTTACTTGGAGAAAGAGGAGAAGATCATGGAGAAGGATTGAATTCTTATAGCGACGAAGATTCAGATTGAAGAAAAACAAGAAATAAAATATGTGCAAAAATATTGTCTGTTTGTTTTTGAGGCAATCGAATAAATAAAATTCTTAAAATACAACTCTTTGCATTGATAGTTTCTTCTATTTATTTGTATTTTGTTATCTCAAATCTCACACTTATCACTCTGAAAATAATGCACAAAGATGAGGTAATTTCCTTAAAAAGCAACAACATTTTTGAAAAATAAAGTGTAAGGAATTCTATGAATTCAGAAGAGTTTACAATTTGCAAGCAAAAAACACAAGAAAGGATAACCTAAATTTACTCTACTTTTGCTGATATTCTCATCTGTTTTTTATTCATTTTCTTTTGAGAACAGCTTCTAGAAGCATTTTGGAGTAGTTTTCAAGCAGATCTTTGAAGGGGGAAAAAAAAAATTGTGAAAAGTCAATGCTAAATAATAAAATAAATGGAATTATTTTAATGTTAATTAATGTTCGAAAAATATCAAATTTCTCTTACTTGGATCGACATCAAAGTAGGAAGTATTATTATGTGAGATGTTATTCAGCTATTATGTGGTATCAACAGTTGTAGACATTTATGATTGTTTCTAGAAAATGTTATGCAGCGAAGTCTTGACTTTATTCGCTTTCAAGTTTATTTTATCGTAGACTTTCTTTCGAAGGGAAACGGGCTCAGAATCAAGAGTATTTTCCACTAAATCTTCGATTTTACTTAGTTCTTGGAGAATAACCTTGAAACTGTTGTCTACGAGCTCTTAATAATGCTGGTATTATGGTTTCTTAGCAATCTAGTAGCTCTCATCGAATTCATCTGCTTGTTGATCTTCTTCTTCTTCCTTGTCTTTAACAGGAATTGACTTCTTACTGCTCTATGCTTCAATATTATTGTTATTGTTGATGAAATTACTGCTTTACCCATTATCTTTGATGGTTTGATCTTTTTGTTAGTTTTTTTCTCCTTCAAACAATGCCGCTTTGGAGAAAATATTTTTCGTATTTTTGAAAGGTTCTGTCAATTATTTATCAAATCCATTATTGCCTTTGCTAATCTTAATGCTGTTCGCGCCAACAAGTTTCTCCCCTTTTACTTCTCTGCTTGAATCGCCTTCAATATCCTCCAGAATTATCTCTTCAATCAACGTATCATCATTTTTTACACTTTCCATTTTATTTTTAATTCCATTTGAACTACTTTTCCCACTATGTTCTTATTTATTCTCAGCTGTATTCTGCTTTTGAGTATTATTTTCCTTATTATCTACCTGATTCACTAACTCAACCTTATTATTATTCTCTATTTTCGTTGCTAAATTCTTTTCCGAATTATTATTATTTTTGACCAACTTATCTTCAACAACTTTCACACTATTCTTATTCTCTTCTACAACTTCTTCCTAATCATCTTCATCTGTTAACACAATGAACTCTTCTTGCTTAGTGAAAAACTCTTTCTCATGTTCTTAAAGAGGAGCTTCCATGAAATTAGAGTGTAAAATGTTGTTATTGTCATGATGAAACTACAAATCAAACTCTTGATCATTGTAAATCGCATTTGGATCAAGTAAACTATTGATATTTTTACTCTTGAACATATCTAGCTGATCATTTTTAAAGTTAAATTACGTTTCTGCTTATTTCAGGTTCAACTCAACTTTATCTAGTTATCCTTAAATCAATTAAGGATCAAACACAGAAACCATTCCGTTATCTTTCTAATAACCAATAGCTTCATTTTCATTAATACCTTCAGGCTAGTTGAGTGTATCCTTATTATGGTGTTAATCCTTAAAGTTAATTATTTCAAGATCTTTTTTGGTATTCGTTGAATATGTTAGAGTTTCTGCTTAATTATTATTCTCTTTCTCGTTTTAAACATCTTCTACAATCAAATTCTCAGTATTCTTAAAATGATTGTCCTTTTAAAGATTAACCTACACATTTGGCATCAATTTCTCTTTATCTGTACCACCATATTATTGATTGTTCGTTGCCGTTAGTTTTCTGTAGAGATTCGCTTACGTTTGAGAAACAGGAATTGTTTTATCAATCTTTCCAAGAAATTACGAATCATTGTCGAGGCTATCCATTTCAAAATCTTCTAAATGAACTGCTTCTGCTCCTAACAGCTTGTTATCATCAATAATTATTGGATGTTATTACTCCTCTTAATGCTATTATTCATCATATTCAGTATCTTCAAGAATATCATTCCCATCTTGATTATTCTTCTATTACCCTATCGCATATGTAATCTTGCTGTTCATAACAACATCCCCATTGCTGTCAACTTCCCTTTCATTAAGGGAGTCATTCCCAAAGTTGCTCGACTAAAACTACCTATTCTGATTAATCTAAGAACTTTAATTGTTTGTGCTGTCAAAAATCAGCTCATTATCGCCAACAAAATTGTTTGTCCGCTGCTTAAATTGATATTGCTGTCTCTAGTTTTATTGCTAATCTACAGCTATTTTCTCTGGTTAATAATAATCTAAAATCTTATCTGGTTAATTATCTTTTTCTGCAATCACTTCAGCTATTCCATTCGATCTAGCCCACTTAGGTAATTTCTAATCTTTCATCAAATCCGCTGGTTTTACATTACCTAGCATTGCTGAATCAATTTAATTATTATCCTTTTATTTTGTTATTTTCTGGATTTTCTCTTATTTTTGCTATTACTGTTATTCTTTCAACTCTTATTATTACTACAACTGCTATTTCATAATATGTTATCGCATTTCTTCTTCAAGCCAATAAGATCCAAGATTCCAATCTTTCGAACCATCTAGATTTATCCCTTCTTGCTTAAAAAGGTCTTAAAGTTTCTTTTGAATGATTCCTAAGGATTATTTTTTCTTTTCGATATTATTTTTGAGTTCTAAATTGAGTTTCCAGATGTAGATGCATCCTTCAGAAGAACTTGTGATAAGATGACTGTTGTTCATTGTAAATCCCATACCAGATATTTATTCACCGCATATTGCTCTAGATACGACAGACATCGTGTTGCAATCACGGATTCTAATCACTTTATCTTGATTGAAACACGCTACATAGGAGGCTAAAGAAGAAAAATCATAAATTTCAAAAGACAATAAAATTTGAAAACCATAGGATAAAAAGTTAATTTTTTACACGAAATATCAGTGAGAATGTTGAGATTGTCTAAAACTGATTTACCAGCAGTCTCGTCGTCTTTGGTTTCAAACGATTTGGTTACCTTACCTGAAGCGATGTTGTAGGAATTAATTTTTTTATCAAATCCAACTAGTAAACTAAGCTAATCTGACGATATCTCCAGTGAATTTATCTTCGAAGTTTTGTCAATTTCTCTGTGAGTTGTAATAAACTATCCAGATCTTTATTCCCTGAAGACTATTTGCTTATCAGAGGAAGCTGAAATAAGGTAAATGCTTGTCTAAGTCAGAGCAAATTTAACTGAAGTAATAGAAGCACTGTGGTCGTCTATCGATAAAATATTCTAATTAAGTGCATTCAAATCAAAGATCTTTATTCGCATGTCTCTGCTTCCTGTAGCCAAGAGTCGCTAAGTGTTTGTCTCAACAACGTCCATGCAAGAGACCTCTTAGTCATGAGCTTGAATTTTACTTGTTACCTCAAATTTACTCACATCAATGAAAGTTAACATGCCATTGCTGCTTCCAACAACGATTTATGATCCATCTTTTGTGCTCTTCACGCAGGTAGCATGCTCTTCGCTTTCCACAGCATCCAAAGGGGTAAATGAACCATCACCGTAATGGTTCTCGCTCTCTGTTAACCAACAATCACAATTAGTAAATCATAATAATATTTTTCAATTTTGCTTGTTTTTAACCAATTTTTGACTATTTTTTCTCTGTTTTGTACCTTTATATTTGAATGATTAGTAGTTTTTCGTGAGATAAATGATCCTCGATAAATTCTTCGAATAGGCATTTCGTCTTAATCCAAGAGTTGGTGGAATAGCATCTGGTCTGCTGGAATCCTCACTGACTTCATACCATATCCTTACAGTTCTATCTGCTGAAGCTGTCATGAAGAACGTCACTTCGGAACTTGAAGGTGTATTCAAAATTTGCAAATCTGTGATGCTCCCAGAATGTTACAGAAAACTTCGTTTTATGGATATTTTTTCTAGATTATTGATATCCCACACAAACATGCTCCTATCGCTGTATATCGCGATTACTCTTTTCCTTTATTTATCCTCCACTATTCCAACTACATCGGCATATTCACCTTTATTTACGGATGGTTTTATTTTGGTTTCGCCTGAAAAATTGATTCAATCAAAAAGGAAGATATAAATTCTAAAATTTCAGATTGATTCACACTATTGTCTCATATATTTTGTATTTGTTTAATACCTTTTTCGATATTATACGAGAGGATAGCGGGTATCTTAGGGAAGGTTACAATATGATCCAATGTAACAGTCCGCAACATTCGAATATATCCATCCGTTCCAGAGCAAATTATTGTATCAGAATTAACAGAAATGTTAAAAATACGCGATAACTTAGTATCGATCCATCGCAAAACTACTCGATTCTCTTCTACAATGCAGACATGTCCATTAGACGTAGCAGCATAAAGCAATTTGCTTTGTTAGTCGAATGCACAATCTGTGAATGTTTTATCAGTGAATTTCGCTCCTAGATTCGCTGGTTTGCCTTCTAAAATGAACGCATCTTCTTTGTCTTTCGCAGGAGTACGAATAATTTCTCCATTTGGTTAGAATTACCAAAGTTTTATGTGTTTCTCACCGCAAGTAGCAAATTTAGAGCCATCACCAGAGAAGCATCCAGAAAGAGGGACTTTGAGTAGTTTATTTAGTGTGAGTCGCTTCTCGCTGAGCCAATCCCAGACAAATAGTCCTTTATCATTTTCGTCGCCAATCGATACTAAATATTTGCCATTTGGAGAGAAAAACAGCATTTTTAAGCCATATCGATGTCCTCCAAGCTATTTCAATGGCTTATCAGTTTCAGATGGGTTTAAAGGTGCCTACGAAACAGTATTCAAAATGTATTAGAGCTAAAAGGAAATCGATCTTATTTATTTGTTTTTGTTTTTTTACTTATAAATCCCATATGGTGATTTCTGGATTTTTGCAAGATCCCTCTCCAGTGGCGAGTAGCTAGCCATCAGGTGAGAAACATATTGCTACTATGTTTCTTTTATTCGGCGAGAATATGAATCTTTTTTATGAGTTTGACTCAATATTGTAAGATACCACTGTACTCCCTGCAACATGAAAAACATCTCCAGAAATAGGATGCAATTGCATGTTTTGCTTGTTAGTCGATGTCGTTCCGATGATCTTAGAAAGCTACAGAGGTTAGACTCTGTTTTGCATTGCCTTTCTCATTCGTGCTTCTTATAATTTAGAGGGGTTACTCTATGCGCTAGAGACGTTCGAAAAGTACTGCTCGCTGTAGTTTTTCTCCATATTATCTTCTTGTCTTGCTAGAAAGGAGGGAATTTAATAATAGGCAAAATTTAAACTTTCTTTTTTCTCAAAAAGCTCCACGAGAGTATGCAATATTTTTGATTTAATCAAAGCTGGAGAGAGCAGAAGATAGAATCTGTAAAATTATGAATATTTGTCTAGAATAAAAGGAAATGCAATGAATTGATTGATGACTGACGAAGTTCATTTCAAACAGAATATGAAATAGAATCTTGAAAAAAAATTTATTAAATTAAATGAAATTGTTATTTATTAAAGGGGGAATTTTGTTATTTTCTCAAACTAAATACACAAATAGATATGATTAAAGGAGAAATAAAGAAATTTCATAATTTGACTAGATCTTTCCTTCAAAATATCAATTTTTATCCAAATTTAATGAAATTTAATGTTTTAAAATGATGATTAAAACCTAAATACTGCAATTACAATAAAAAAACTATTTGTATTCTTGCAAACAAAATGGGGTTGGGGTTGGGGTTGGGGTTGGGGTTGGGGTTGGGGTTGGGGTTGGGGTTGGGGTTGGGGTTGGGGTTGGGGTTGGGGTTGGGGTTGCGGAAGGG
>Ga0302271_10002672_pt1 | contig 15815 bp, 9 predicted proteins | sample III_Bog_N1_1_FD_198767 | JGI IMG/M metagenome (GOLD analysis project Ga0302271, IMG submission 198767) | Peat permafrost microbial communities from Stordalen Mire near Abisko, Sweden - III_Bog_N1_1 | ecosystem: Environmental > Terrestrial > Soil > Wetlands > Peat | place: Sweden: Abisko...
AGGGAGTTGTCGTCAGCATAGGATAAAAGTTCAAGCAGTGAGGATTCAATCAATTTGAAGAATTGGTTGATCCCCAGCAAGAATAAAGCAGTATTCAGTGTTATTGCAAGTTTTATAGTAGCAGTTCTAAACAGTGATCAAACTTTATTTGGTGTAGTTTTTAATCAGCTGTTTATTTCAGAAATCATAGATTTAATTTAAATTTATCAAAATATTTAGCTTGCTTTTGATGTACTCGTAGAATTTGTTAAACTCAGGGTATTTCGTTGAAGAATAGTTTGTAGAGAAGGATTGCGTGAGGGAGATGAGAGGAGGGATAACATAATTAATAATAAGATATTCTATCTTAATTTTAATAAAATCAGTTTCTTATTGTGAATTTTAACTAAAAAAGTTAATAGGATTATTATTTATAAATCAATAATACTTAATAAATTCTCAAATTTTATATCATGTAAGTTAGCAAAAATTCGATTGAAGACTCCTTAATTATTTGTTAGAAGAATACAGTATTTAAAAGAAAAAGAGATTTATTCTTTCTTTCTGAATGTATGTGGAAGTTGGGGGAGGATTATCAAGGAGAAGAAAATAGCAGAATTTAGATGGAATTATGCTAAGAACGATGCCAAATGCCAAAATATAAAAAATATTAATAATTAAATACATTAATTAGCTATTTTTGAATAATAGGTTGAAGTCTTCAGGATAAGTGATCAATCACACACTGGAAATATGAGTAATAATAATAATAACTATCATAATAATAACCTCAATCACATTGACAACCTCAACAACAATGCACCTCCTGGTGGAATACTCAACTCAATCTAAAGTAGCGAACTCAGCTAAGAAGTCGCTGAAGAAGCTGAGGACATGCCAGGTGCTTCTGAATACGAACAAGCTTATTTAACCCCTGAACAACTGCGCACCTAAGCTAACAACGTCTTCGGCTTAGTAATCAACCCTGTTCTCGTCACGCTCGTCCTGACCAGCGCAGGAATCGAGTGCAGTAAACTAACATACCTAAGCGATTTTTGGTAGATTCTTTTCTGCAGTGTATCTGTTGGTTTGCTAGTTTTGGCAACAATATCATATGGTATTCTCTTTGGTCTATCAATCTAAACATCCACATACAAGGTTTCTCGTTTTCATTTATTAAACTACAGTTTCATGGGACTCATTGTCATCTAACTCATTCTTTTCGCTATTCATACATACCTACTCGGATAAGCTCAAGATCTCCGATGGACACGCATGACATTAACGCTGCTTATCCTCACTTAGTAAGCGCACGCGGTTATCATCAAACTCTACCAGCAGCCAGACAACACTCTCAGTGAAATTTTCAATAAAATCTATTTCCTCGTAGTACCTTTGTCTGAACATGAGAAAGAACAATCCTACGCTTCTTTCAGTGAAATCTATGCAAAATTCACAATTATCAACCGTCCACTGCCAATCATCTACTTTCTACTGCAGATCCTCTTCCATTTGAAGATGTATCATTGGTCGATGATCACAGTTTCCTCCGCGTCTGCTGCTAGCTTCCTTTAACCTTGGGAGTAGAATCTTGATTGGATGGCAATTTCCAAAGATCAGCTGAAATGTGCTTAATTATTCGGGTTGCTACTTATCCTAGGGTTTCTTAGTCTCCTTGGATGTACCTGCTAGTCATTTAGGATCAACCAGCATCATGTAATGAGACTCCCATATATTATGCTGTTCCTCTACTACACAGTTTATATCATCACATATAAACTATTCTTATGTACTCAACTTTTGTCCGATAAACTAGACTTCGAGCATATCCTAATGCCAATCTTCATCGTAACAGTTGTCCCATTGGCTTCATCCATCTTCGCCAAAAGAGCCCTAGCTCGACTCTATAAGTTACCAGCTCAAGGCGAAAACGAAATCGAATAATAAGAAAAAATTGATTTGTTTTCGAATTTTAAATTTCTTGAAACAAGTCTTCAACGAGGCGAGCTGAGAAAACAGCAGGATTCCCTTAATAGCTTCATTTAGCTTTAGTAGTTCAGTGCGTTACTAGCGATATTCTTCTTTTGCTTTGTAGACATTGGACAATTAATGCCACCGGTTTATCAGCCGACTGTAGGATTTTATCTACAGAACGCTTTTGACATATTATCAGGGTTGCTGGTTTACATGAGCATCGTGCTTTGTATAACTTCACAGGGGCTCTTCCATGTTGGTGAAGGACTAATGAACAGCAGTGAATTCGGTGCATTCTCATTTTTACTCTTCTCAATGTATTTAACGAGATTTCTGTGGACAGCGATATTCCTGCTAAGTGCGTTCGTGCTGAGTGCTTATTTTATAAATTTCACTGATTCTTCCTCACACTTTCATCTTGGACCAGTCATCGCATTACTCCTGACTACTTTCTTGTATGTCACGAAATATTTATTCGCAAAAGGGCCGCTGATGTCCTTCTCGAGGAGTGTCAAAGAAATTGCTTTCAATGGTAGAAACAATGAATTTAATAATTGAGCTTGAGGGGGAAATAGAAGCAGTAACTTAAAAATTGAGATGCTTCTTGCTTAGGAATCAAGATAAATGGAAGAAATCTGACATTCAATGGGTTAATGTGTTCAGTTAAAATATATTTTTGTAAATTAAGAGCAGTATACAAATGTTATCTAAAAATAACCAATTTCAGCAGAACCAGAACACACAATTTCATAAAAAGAACAACATAAAAGTGGAAATATCCAAAAAACTAATCTATTTACTGAACTAATTTGTAAAACTATGTGTGTATGGTGTTTCTATTTGTACTACAAATATTGCTGCACTTTTGAAGATTCTTTTTGTCTTCTTAACTCAATGATAAGATCTTAGAAGAAGACTAAAATATTTACAATATTTGTTAGAAAATCCAATGAGTAAAAAGAATTTTCAAGTATCAAACAAATGTTTCAATTAATACCCCCCCCTTTTCATACACTCCACTCGCACAAAATTATTTGCTAAAATAATTATTTTGACCAAAAAAAAATAGCTTCCCCTTTAAAACTATTAGAAACCTTTCTGTCAAAAAGAAATAAGGGTAGTTTATTCCCTAAGTATGGTTATAATTTAGTGTTAGTTAGTTCATTTCAGATATCCAAGTATCGTAATAAAAATAATCAATCAGATTAATTCTCAGATTAAACTTTAATTCATTGTTTTACCTCTGGATTGATTGATTATTTCATATTAAAATCAAAAAATAATTTGTTTTAACAACAGTAGTAACAACAACAATCAAAAAAAGCATCCAAAAACTACTGATTTGATCTTTTTTTGACCATGTCAAGCAGTTTGAGCTCCTTACCTGGGCCACGTAATAATAATATCATCAGTAACAGTAGCAGTATCCATCCAACAACAACAACACCATCTGCTTCTTCTATGGATGCTTTTCTGATGAATTCCAAAACCAATCGCAGCAGCAATGTCTAAACGAATTCAAGCAGCGCAACTAACTTTAAACAAACAACACTAAACAAAACTGACATTAAATTTAGAATTTAAAAGCAACCCATCTCCTAGCATAACAGCTAAATCGATGGAATCAGTGCGAATACCAGTGAACTTGGATCACCTAAAAAAATATCAAACTCTTCTTTAGTTTTGAAACTACCTAATTCAATACCATAAACTCAACCTAGATTGGATAAAATGAGTATTACTGCTAGTAATGTCAACACAAAGCTATTGAAAGTATCTGATGAGCATATTAAAGCATAAAAACAAAGGGATTCTCTTCATTCAGCTGATTCTGCATTTTTAATTCCAGCTGAAAATCATAATGTAAATGAATCAGCCACAAGGATCGATCAAAACAATTAGTAGATTCATTAGCTTATGTCTCTTAATAAGCATAATTCTCTTAGCAATATTACCAATGGCGCAGTTAATGTAAGCATCCCCATCAACTCATCTTAACCAAGAGTCAAATAACTGTAAATTCTATCAAAGGAAGGTTTGTTACCTTAGACTATAATGCCATCTCCATTAGTAGAGGATGCTTCCAAGCAATTACTAAGAAAAAATCCTACAGGAACACCTTCTTTGTCTCTCTAGACATAACCTATTCAAAGAAGAAACACTTCCAAGGATTCTCCTGATTAAAATACAAAACTCAATGGACTCAAGAATACCTAAAAATAGCAATAACTTCACTAAAATCTCCCCTTGTCAAACTCAGAAATGCTCTCGAAAGCCTCCCAATATTTCCAATCAACCTAATTGTTGCCTTTGTAAGCCCTGCAATAACCTTAAACCAAAAGAAATCCTCCAAATCCATTAGACTCCCTCACTTCTCGAACTGAGCGAAAAGATCTTTTCAAAGAAAAAAGTGACTTCCATTTCGGACATCCACCGAAAACTGCTGGACTTTCTGCAAGCTCAAGGAATAGCACTTCCATGAGACAAGCAACTACCTTGAATTAACTGCCTGAGAACCCAGCTAATTCTGAATAATTAGCATAATAACAACAATGTAGGCTAAAGATGAATTACAGAATAGAAGGTGCTAAAGCTAAAAAGTCATACAGCGATCTACAAGATATCATGTAACTTGAGAAGACACGCGCAGTTAGATCATCGCACAACAACTAAAGGGTTCTAGATATCCCTGCTGCTAAAGAACAGCAACAACCTAAAATGAATTCCAATGCAGTTACAAGCTCGTTTATGCATGTTCCATCTTGGGCTGAGAGCATCCAACGAATGAGTAACCCGTTTATAATTGCTGGATGCGAAGATATTGAAGAGCAGCTGAGGAAGGAGTTGAGTAATTTAAACACTGATGTGCCTTCCAGCAGAATGGAAGTTATTACTCTTCAGAAATGGTTCGATTCTATTATGAATTCTCATGATCAGACTGATAATTCAGATGAATTATCAATATTCAAGCACATCAATGTCTGCTTGAGTGAACTTCTCAGATAAATCTCATTGGATTGCTTCGAAAGAGGCACACTTCTCAAGGTTCTTTTATTATTTGAAATTTTCTAATATCTTACCCATTTCTTTTTTTTAACTTCAACCCCTTAGGCTGTGATCATTAAGCTATCTGAATAATCCATGAAGCTTGTGGGCAAGATCCGAGAAGATTTTCTTCTGGAGAAGTAGATCCTCGCGAAAGAAGCAGCAGATACAAAAAAATTCTACGAGAAACTGTATGAAAAAAAAGACATCGAGATACTCGAGTTGAACCACTTAAACGAGGAGACGAACAATAAATTCAGCAAAGAGAATAGCATCGTCGATAAGCTGTACACGAAGGAAAAGGAAATGAATGCGCAAGTTAATCATCTGAGGTAGATATCGACATTCCTGCAGACTTAACTCAAAGCGCAAAGCAAAGATAATTTGAAATTGCGGATCAAACTCAAGAAGAAACTTGACATAGAGGAGAAGATACTTGAAAGGATTGAAGGAAGTATGGGAGGGTAAGTAGCAGCAGTCAGCAGCAAAGATATTATGGGATAAGAAGTAACTTCAATGATTTTTCAAGGGAAACAGCAAGCTAAATAGATTTTATAGTAATAAACCTAGCAGAAGTAGTAGTTCTAGCAGCCTCAGTACAACAATCAAATCAAGAAGGATTAGCAGACGTAGCTGCAGGGTGCGAATTTCAATAACAGCTTATCTGAATCTGAAATTAATGACGATCCTGATTTAATCGCTGAAAAAGCTAACTTTTCATTAAGCTAACCGTACATTCTCAAACATACAGCTAACAACAACCTGAATGCTCCGTAGAATGTTCAATAGCTGATCTCTCATGGAAGCAGTGGTAACTCTCAGGAACTACAGAAATCATCTAGTTAATTAAGTAGACAATTGAGTGGTAAGAGTAGCAGTCAGAGTTAAATGAATAAATCTGAGATATCCTCACCTCATGCTTAGGATAAATCTGTAGGTTCGTTTAAAACATAAGAGAAACAATTAATTCATAATATCTTCGATAAGCTCGATAATCTACCACTGAAAAATGCATCTCAGATGGGTTCGACTAACCAGAAATAGAAGCAGTAGAATTAAGATAAATAACAGCAATAATCGTCTAAGACAATGTTCATGTCGGAGAGTTCCAAGAAAGTATTAGAAATAGCAATTTAAGAATAAAAAGAAGAATCTGAAATCAGTAGTGTTTCATCGGAAGACAGCAAACTAATTATTGATGAAGCACAAAATGACATGATGAACATTGAATAGTTGAATGCTGTGGGATATCTTGATCCTGACACTGCAATAAGAAGAGAATGTGCTGAAACATAAGTGAATGATTCGTTACTTGCAATGACGCACTCTTCCGTGGAGACGCAAACTGCGTTGGCTGGAATTATTGATAATAAATATGATGAATTTTTACATAACAATGCGGAGCTTGATTATTTAATTGAATTCAGGATAAACGGATTGAATAACTTGAAAATAGCTTATGATTCGTCTTCTTAGTAAGGTAGTTAGAATGTGATTACCTCTGAAAGATCAATAAAATCACGTCCTTCTGTGATGCTTATCGGGAAGCCATTGAATAATCCATTGGAGTTGTATAAAGGGAAATTTAACAGATTTGAGTAGATGTACGAAGAAGGGTAAACAGTGATTTCAGAGCTTGAGGAGAAGCTTAGTGATTGCATAACGAAGTTTACTGAAAGAGAGGAAAGTTTGGTAACGGAGTTAGCTGAGACGAAAGCAAAATTGAAAGAAGAAATTGAGTAGGAAGAGAGACGAATTAAGGAATTAAATGAAAAAGAATAATAAAGAATACGTGATGAAGCAGAAGCTGAAAAATAGAGAAAATTAGAGATGAAAAGATCTTAAGAAATACCTGAAAAATGGAGGAACTATTAGGCAACAAACAGGAAAAATGGAATTGGTAAAAATATTGGAATGTCCTTTGGGGTTTTCAGGGATTTTTCTTAGAATGTTGTTTTGGTTTGAATATGATAATTTGAATTGATTTTGGTGTGTATTTATCAGAACTAACAAAAGGCAGCAATGCACCAAAGCTCGGACAGAGACAAGCCATCGATTTTGAGTAGAAATACTAAACAGATGCTGGATAACAAATTGTTGAGAAACTTCAAAACAAGAAATACTAAAAGTTTAAGAATTTCATGCCGTTGTCTACACTGCTGAAACAAATCAACTTGATCTACTAAGACAGAATGAAACTCGTCTCTGAGAATCCTAGATTTAGGGAGATAACATGCACGAATTTCAGTTATATTTTCTTGACTAAGCTTTTTGGTCTCAAGAAAATCGTCGATTAGAAATTCGTGATTTTCGTGTTGAGCTTAAAGAAATATGCGTAGATCTTCAGAGTCAATATGTTCTCAAGATTCTTCAATCTCATTGAATAAAAAGGCATGAACTACACTCTCGATGAATTTAACAAATATATAGAAGCACTAGATTTTATTCAAAATCAGTGCTAAATCGGGAAAGATCTGGAGGCATCCGAATCTGAAACAAAATATTTCGTGCCTTACTTAAAAGTTGCATCATTTGTAGGCAACTTCGCTGATGCTAGGATGACATCAGAAGAAACCAGTGAATTCAAGAAAGAAATCGATTAGCTAAAAGAAATTGATCCTAGATACCCTACAGTGCCAGTAGTCGATTTGGACGCGTTCGTGAGTAGAATGTTGAGTAAATATAAGATGCTCGTGAACAGAGCGAAAACATATGTTATCAATGCATTTGATTCCAGTGACTTAGATGGCAATGGAGTCTGCAATCTTGAGGAGTTCTTGATTCTGAACAGAAACATCGAAGCTGATAACTACAATGAAGAGATTCTGACAAATATTTTCAATGACAACGCAGATGAAATCACTGACGGGGAGCCCACTTTGACATTCGATAAATTCGCTGCTGTCTGTGTGGATTTCAATATTTTCACTGAAGAAGCACAAGACGCATTTATAGGGATTCGACATAAGCGAGAAATTGACATGAGATTTGAGGAATTAAAAATACAATGGCCGATTAAGCAGCGAGAATATGAAGCTAGAGTTAATGGACTCAAGTACACGGAGTTGGATGTCAAAGAGAAATGGAAGGAAATCATAGAAGTTCTGCATGATAAAATTAATAGCAAAGAGAAACAAGAGGTAAAGCCATTATTGATCGCTGAAAAGATCTTAGACAAAGAGTTAGATTTCTTAGAGATCTTTGAGTAAGAAGGGTTCGAGGATGAGGAGGCACTGAATGAATATATCGACTAGGAGAATATTTAAATGAAGGTGAAGAATTTCAATGAAAATATTTAAAATCAAGTCAAGGAGAAAATGAAGTTAGCACTCAAGAAAAATCATAATTCAGCGGAATCGCCTATGGATAGTTCAAAGACCAACATCAAGCCTAATCCATGAATAAGAGGGATATGAGGCATAAATAATGGAAAATTATTTATGTTTTGTTTTGGCAGATATTATGTGCTTGTAACTCTTTTGTAAATTTATTGAATTCGAGTAAGATAGGAGATGTATTTCTGTGCAAATTAAATGAAAGAACTCTTTAGAACTACTTAATTCTGTGATCTATGTATTTTTCTGAGATTTTCCTGATAGGCAATGGTTATGAAAAGATTAATCATTTTGCTTTAATTGATTTCATACGAAAAAAGAAGAAGAAAAAACAAACAAAACAAGCACTTATTTATTAAAAATATACACAGAACATTCTCTCTCTAGTTATTTAATATTAGCCATGGTGCGCATTGACCCAACAAACAAATGGTCCACAACCAAACTTGTGAAAGAAACTGACACTCACGTCTTTTACAAGGATAACTTAGGGAAAGTCCGCAGTTTTCGTAAAGAAACTCAGACATCTTCCAACTTTATTCGCTTTGCTTTCATGGAGAATTTCTGGAGATGGTGGCGATTCAAGACACCTGATTTGAGAATGGCCTTGACACCTGTCGTGCTAAGTCTCTTCTCAGGCTTGGTCATTTATAATCTCTCCGTCTGGGTGTCCGAGAGAGACGTCATTATTTCAGAAAAAGCAAAGTTACCTATTGAATTCACAAGGGACAATTTGGAAGCGTTCAAGAAAGAAAGACAAGATAAAAAGGATAATTCTTCGTAATGAAAATGAAGCAAAGTTCTAAACAAATAAACGTGTTTTATGTGTCTCTTAAAACTTTAGGATAGGAATGTTGTTTCAATTAAAATATGGCAGGATTTGAAGCAACAAATGAACCCCTTGAATTTAAATAGAAAAAGGAATTAATTGTCTTATTTTTTCCATTTATATTTTCAAATAAAATGATTTAGAAACATCTTAAAATTTCTTCTTTTTTGGTAGTTTTCAATCAGTTGTGTTTTGAGGAGAGCATAAAAGGGAGAATAGAGGGAGAGGGCAAATAATGCTAAATAGTTGCCTAAAAGAAATTTTAGGTACACTGTTTGGCCAGTCCAAACCACAGGAGATCTAACTAGAAGCCGAGAGATATCAAGAAAAAAACAAGAATTAGAAGAAACGGAATAATATTAAATTGCACTTTTTCGTTGAATTCAAATGAACTCAAAAGCAGGCTATGCGAAACAAGAAGATGAGCCATAAGGGGAAGAACATAATAATAGCGGAAAGGACCATCATTAACACAATGCAGATTGTAAGAACACATCATTTGTTAAATAAGATTCATTATTGATAATTGAAAAAAACTTGAATTCCTCTTCTAAATAGAAGAGAACAAAGTCACAGATAGATCATCTATCATGGAAGATCAGAAGTCCAAAGATCCAAATTAGTTTAATGAGAGTTACTTTGTAACGTACACACAAGGCAACATGACAACGAATTCAAATAACTTGAGTATCTCCAAAGTAGATTTGAATTCCTTACAAGGAAAATATAAATCAGCCAATACTTCTTCAGGCAGAATTGGAATAGAAAATGCAGATTATCCGATTGACTCAAACGATATTCACATTCTCAGCAATGAAGATAACAATAATGTCCTTAAGGATCTTGGAGAATAAAATGATAAAGTTGTTATTCTCGAAATGGCTGATAATTCCAAAGATAAAAATAAAAAGACTTAGAGTATGAAAAAAGGCAAAAATAAATAGCATATTGTGAATCTTTAAATTGAAATCCCAGATTCAGATGAAGAAAAGAAAAGGAAGAAGGTAGGAGCTTCAGGACAAGGCAGTAATGCTGTTGCGAATGCAGTTTAATAAAAAAGAACTTAAAATGTTTCTGAAAATCCCCGACAAATAGAAAAAGCAGATGATAAAACAACTGATAATCCCGAAAGTGCAAGAGTAAATGAGATTATCCAGCATAACAGACTTGATGTGGAGAACTTAGAGACGATCTAAATTGACTATGACTCTGAAACCATCGAAGGTCTCACTGACGATCAGTGCTTGGAACTCTACTGCGAAGGCAGTGTCAAACTTAAAAACTCCCAGCGACTTCACTGCAAACTAGCCTACGAACAACTACTAGTCGATAAAATACGTTCCACGACGAGGCTCATCTATACCAATCTTGGAATTACAAACTCTGGAAATCTCTCATCACCTGAGTTCATAGCCAATTCAGTTGTCGTACCTCTCAAGCGAAACAACCCGAAATTCAAAACCACTGACATCAGTGAAGCCTTCACAGTCTAATGCGCTGATTACATCCACTTCAATCTAAGAAAATCTCTCTCCCTTTCATTAAAACTCTTCTTCATTCTCTCCCTCCTGCAGTTGATTTCCTTCATTATTAAATTCTAAGATTCCATCTACCAAAAGCTCATTTTAATTTAAATAATCTTCATTTTGCTGACTCTCTTATAGCTTTCTGCATCGTACTTCTACATCTCTGGAGTGTATTCATGCAATATCTCGAACATTAATCGAGGGGTACTTCTGAATTAGTTGATTTTTGCACTCAACATCACCTAAATAATCCTTGAAGGTTTCTTCTGCTCATATTTCTCAGCAATTCTTACAAATTCCCTGCATAAATAAGAAAATTTCAAGTAGTTTTTCTTTTATCTTATCTAATTCCTAATTTCCATTGCACTTCCACCAATAATTCATAAGAAGAACAAGCTTACGTGCACCGCTGTGAGGAAGATTGTAAAGATCGCTAGTGATGAGTTCATTGAATGATATTCCTATCAAATCTTTAGGATTTCTTTTCTTTTTTATTCTTTTACCCTTAGATTCATATTCAGTTTTAGCAGTACCAAAATACCTCTTGTTTCCCTTATTAACTGTGCCTTTCATATCAATTTTAAAATGAAAAACAATTAGCTTTTGTTTTAATATTAAAAATAACTCCAAAATCAAGAACGAAAGATGCTTTTAATTTATGGATAAAAAGAATAATTTCAAAGATTCTTTTTCAGTAACTATTCCTACCCTTTCGATTCAATGGTCTAAACTATTACAAAACCACTTTTTTATTAATTTTTTCTTTCTCAATACTAATTATTGGTTGCATTTTATGAATTCTCGATTCCTTCGATGAGGGGGAATTCAAGATTTCAGCAAAAAAGTAATCTGGAACATTAAGAAAATAGAAAAAAGACTTTTAACTAAATATCATCAAAAAAAATACAGAAAATGGGCAATAGTCAACAAACGCCCTCGACATCTACATGTTCTCCCGTTTCTTCACCAAGTAAAGCATCTCAGATTTTACTAATTTTTCTGCAGATTCTTATTTTCAAATGAATTTCCTTAATGTTTTGCTTTAAATAACTCTAAATACATCTCTTTAAGATTTAGGCCCAAACTAAGAATATCAGCAGAACATCAAGGACATTAAAAACTGCAGCCCTTAAATATTTATGCGTGATCCCATCTTCAAAAAGTATCAATAAAAAATAAAAATATATTCATCAGCAAAGCTACACTTTGCGGTTATCTCTCTTTGAGACATATATCTGTGAAATCATAATAATTTATTTCATTTCATATCAAAGAGAGGAATCACTCATAATAGCATCCACTGCTGATTTCTCAGGACAAGATCCATTACCTTTAGCACAATTTAAGAGTTTAAATGTGTTACTGCGAGAAGTCCCAGTGAGCTCCAAGGATCTTTTCAAATTTCAAAGGATCATCGAGCACAGTTCTATTTTACTCTCACTGTCAGTGGAACTCCAGTAGAAATCATTTGATATTGCGATAACAACTAAGTACCGATTTCTGTATTTATCTTATTTTTTTTGGTTTTGCTTAGCGAATGTCAAATTGGTGACAGTGAAGTGAATCTTCTACTCTACAATGCCAACAAAATGCATCAAATCCAATACCTCAATCTCAATCTTTAGTAAAAAATAATAAAAGAAATTCATCATAAATTTTTATTCTCAATTTCAATTTTGTGGGGCTAAACACTAGATACAACCGTATATCAACTGCAGGCTTCTTGTCATGTGTGAGTTATGTCTCTTAGGTGAAATCCATCCTCTCATTGTCCTTAGATTTAAGGTTAGCAAGAATTAAGAATTATTTGTGATTTTCTTTGTAATTTTATATGTTTGTTTGCCTACTTAGAGGCAATCCATTAGATGGAAAACTAGATAAATATTATCTATCAAAGTATCTAGGAAAGATGGACCAACTAACTAGTCTTAGTCTTAACTTAAGTTATTGTTAGATGCACGGCGAAGAAATAGCCTCCTGTAGTGAGTCATTAAAGCAACTGTAGCATCTCACAGATCTTACATTTGATATCAGGTAAACAGTCAAGGGGGTTATTCTTATTCTCAGCAGAAAAAAAGTCTACAGCATTTCTTTAAAAAAACTTTTTCTTTTGTTGTTATAATTTGTACTCAAGTGAGAATGCATTGAAAGATGATTATGTTTTAGAAGTATTGAGCATGAACATATCTAAGATAACTTCTCTTACAAGATTATCACTTGATATCAGGTAACACAAATTAATTTCAAATACCTTTTGACAACAACATTTGTAAAATCAAAAAGTGTAAATCCATTTTCAGATGATTGCGTGGCTGTTCTCTTCCAAGAAATCGCTTAGTTAACTCAATTAACCAGTTTATAACTCGATCTAACGTAAAAATAAACCATCATATATTAGAATACTTTTTGAATATCTTTTGATACATTTTTTACTCAGGGACACAAAAGAACTCAGCACATCTCTAAGTGATGTTGCTCCCAAAACCTTGGACGCTTTAAAAAAATTAACTGAATTTCGAATTGAAACCAGTGCCTCATGGTAAATCATTCATGAACTTTTTAAAGTCGCTGAATACAATCATGTTAATGTACTGTCTACTGAATATTGCGGAGACCTACCAGAATTAGAACAATTATGATAGTCAATCATATCTGCTTGTTTAAATTGGTGAATTCATAAATCAGAATATTATTTGTTCATTTTTTACTTATTTCTTTGTAAATAGTTGTTGTTGTATTTGTAGCTTGAAATTCCTTTTGGGAATACTATTAAATTGATATTAAACTACTATCACAACTAAAAAGAAGCACTCACTAAATACATAACAAAAATTACAATCTTAAACATTGAAAATCATAATCACAATAACCCCTCAAAGGAGCTCATTATCTTTAAAACATGCGAAATGATAAAGTTAAAAGTTGTACAGGATTGTTGGAGGAACAAACCCTTCTTTGGTCGATTTGAATTTCATGTAATTTTTGCATAAATTGCATTCAGATTATGCTGAAAATACTCGCTGGATGTAATCTTACTTTTACTGACTTTGTATCTGAGCTGATGGAAAGAATATATCCAGGAAAGCACTGAGATCTAATTTCTTTTGAGCAATTTTAGCAAAGTTTGATATTTCTTTGAAGATTTGAGGTATTATTTGAGGAATATAAATTTATCTTTGGTGTGAATCCAGAGATAGTGGACAAACAAGGAGATCTTTCACTGAAAAGTATGAAGAAGAATGCTGTGAACTATTATTAGAAGTAGAAGAACGAATCTCATTAACAAATATTATTATCTAGAAATTTGGCGAATTCTATCCTAGTTGTGGAGAAGGAGATTATATTTTTATCATATTTGATTGTTTAAGGAATGTGTATTTCTTCTCGTTTCTCATGATAGCATTGACTTAGATGAAGTCTAATTAGGTTAATTATTTCTAGACTTGGAAATAGTTATTATTCAACACCATTTCTTCATATCCATCTTTCAGCTTTTAGTTCATCTCGTAAAACTTAGGATCCTCGACTTCTCGATAGACTTGCATGAACATCTCCAAGGATTTCTCTAAGTTTTCTCTTTTTTTGTCTAAGTTACTAGTTATGATAGAATATAAAATCAATCATCAAAAGATTCATGTAACAAAGTTAATTGTAATTGGTTATGTATTTTACGGAGTATTTCTCTCGCCTTCTGACTGGCTTTAGATTTTCTTGATAGCTTCGAGATATATGAGCATGTTTCTCTTAACACAAGATAACTAATTTATGTTTTCATCGACTCTTTATAAATACTTTTGCTTCAAAGTCATCATCATCATTGTCATCATTTTCTCTTTTTTTTTGTTCTTTTTTTTTTTGTGTCTATTAATTATTGGTTAAGCTACTAATCAACAACAAAATTTAGCAAGAACACTCTCAAATTGCGCGGGTATTTAATTAACTGTCTCTTTTTAGTGATAATTGGGGAAATACCAAAGAAAGAAAAAAGATGAGATAAGTATTATTAAAAGTATGAAAAAGTTTCTGTTTCTGATGAATAAATGTATTGTGTAGTGTGTGTATGTGTGTGTCTTTGATCCGATTTGAATTCCAAATAATTTATTTGAATCAAATATTCCAATTATTTCTCTCTCTATCTCTCTTTCATGGAGATCTTAAAGAGATAAAAAAATACATGTTTTTAACTGAAAAAAATACTTCAAAAAACTTGCTGTGGATGAATACAATCTGTGTAATGTATATTATTTCTGTATTTAAACGTAACTTCAATTGAAACACTCCATCAGGGACATCTTAAAATCTTAGATTTAAAGGGATAACTTAATCATTTCTTTCTTCGAATCTAAACGATATTACTTCCTACAAATTATTTTTCCATTTTTCAGTAGAAATACCTTCCCTATGAGTTTCCCTTCATTGCAAACAAGTAAACCCATTCCTATTATGCACCTGCAAATACAGCTAAAATTGTCTTACGAATTAGAAAGAATAAATAAAAAAAGATTCTTTTCAATAAAAAATTCTTTTATTAACTTTCTTGAAATTTTTTTAGGTTTTTGAAAGCTAGAAAGAACAATAAGAATAAAGTAAAAATAGCTTTATTTTAAGTTATTCCTCTTCAAATATGGTTCATCCTAGTCAGCTGTCTGTTTAGAAGAACTTTACATCTAAGGTCAAGTTATTTAGGCGTTAATAAAGAGTAGGAGAGATGAAATAAAAGAATTGTTTTTAATGTTGACTTTTAAAAAAGGAAAATACAATTTGAAGTCTTTTAATCAATTAAAATGCTTACTTCTTGGAATAATTGATTACAAGAATTTGATATCAGAGGACCTGATGAATCTGTGGATAAAGAGATGCCTTTTCAAAAAAGCCTCAATCAAAGTCCATATATTTAATGCAAATGCCGAAAGAGTTATCAGGGGGAGGAAGATAATAAATAGATCCCGATCATCCTCTCTACTTTATTGCGATAACAAAAGGAATTTCGAAAGAATAAAAATAATAATAATCATAATACTAATTCTCAAACTAATTGAATTTCTGACATCTCTCTGCATTGAACAACAATCAACAAAATGAGACATATCCAGTAGTTATTCCTTCTACTGTGTTCGATAACTCTAT
>Ga0302271_10002673_pt1 | contig 15812 bp, 8 predicted proteins | sample III_Bog_N1_1_FD_198767 | JGI IMG/M metagenome (GOLD analysis project Ga0302271, IMG submission 198767) | Peat permafrost microbial communities from Stordalen Mire near Abisko, Sweden - III_Bog_N1_1 | ecosystem: Environmental > Terrestrial > Soil > Wetlands > Peat | place: Sweden: Abisko...
GTCAAAATGGTAATAAATTCCGTAACCACCGATACGTTTGGGATCGTCCGGTTTGGGCAATTTGCGGATGTTTCCCCAATTGTCGTCGCATAGCAACAAAGTAACGTCATCCGGAACACGCATTCCGTTGTCGTAGTAGTCCTGAACTTCTTTGTAAAGCGCCCAAACCTGTGGCGTTTCAGTAATTGGTTTTCCGGTAACTTCGGTAATAATTCTTCGCTGGTCTTCAACAATCTTTTGAAGCAATGACACATTGGTGCTTGCCGACATGGCTTCATCTCCATTTCCACGCATGGCAAGGGTTACAATGCTCTCCCGGTTAGCCATTCTTTCAATTCCATTTTTCCAAAACGCCTTTAGTACCGTTGAATTGGTATTATAGTTCCAGTCTCCAACCGGGTTTGCTTTCCATTCGGCATGGGCACGCATCATGGGTTCGTGGTGCGAAGTACTCATCACAATCCCCATATCGTCGGCCAGTTGCGGATTTTTTGGATCGTCACTATTGAAAGCACCCCACCACATGGCCGGCCAAAGAAAGTTTGATTTCATGCGCAACATCAGTTCAAAAAGTTTTTCGTAGAACTGGCTGTTAAAACCTCCGAATTTCTCAACAGCCCAACGTCCCAAAGCAGGTTCTTCGTCATTGAGGAATATTCCACGGTATTTAACGGCCGGCTCTCCCAAAGTAAACCGTTGCGCTTTCACATAAATATTTGATTGCGGTTCTACCGGAACATCTGCCCACCAATACCAGGGAGAAACCCCCATTTGTTTCGACACTTCAAAAATCCCGAATATGGTTCCACGCTTGTCGCTTCCGGCAATTACCAAAGCCTTTTCAATTCCTGGGAACGGATTTTCAACTACCTGGATGATGAATTGTTCCCATTTCCCGTTCAATACGTTTAAATCAATTTTCTTTTCACTGACCAGCTGATCAATTAGTTTACTGTGTCCGAGTGTTCCGGCGATCACCGGTTGAGATGCTGAAGGAAGTTCGTCAACAGCAAGTCGTGATTCACTTCCCGATACCATTTTCAGGTCTGACTTGAAATAATTCAACGCCATGGAAACTCCTATGAAATCGTTCGAAGAATAAACCAGAGGTGCGGGTTTTCCATTTGTTATAAGAGCAAACGAACCTTTGTCAGGAGATGTGGATAATTGGGTCCCGAGTTTTCGCCCCAAATCATTGGCGATCAATTTAATTGGAATAAGCGCAATGGTAGTAAACACTAAAAATACGATCAACGACTGAATGAAAACCTGAAGTCGGTTGGTTATTAAGATTATTTTGGTTCGGTTGATCATTTGTGTTTTGTAGATATTGGGTTGTAATGTAAAGGTTTATTTCTGAAAATTAGAAAGGGAACCGAACGATTGGTAATCGGACGATATCCCTCTCTGCTTTTTTACTAATCTACTAATCTTCCTGTTAAATTAAAAAACTTAATCTCAGCAGGTATTTAAAGAACTAACTGGATATTAATAACCAGGGTTTTGATAAGCTGCTTTATCAGCTGCACTGCCATCCATACCATCAAGCTGGCCTTGCGGAATAGGTTGCAAATAGTAATTATTCGGAATTGTCCGTGTTACTGTTACTGCCGTATGATCTCCATTCGCAGTTCCGCAAATTTGATAAGTGCCGGCAATCGCTGCCCATGTTTGCGTACGTACTAAATCGAACCAGCGATAACCTTCGCCATAATATTCACGCGAACGTTCTGCCAAAATATAGTTAATATCAATGGCTGCAGGCGTTGCAGCAATCATTGCAGCACTGTTATCTGCTAATTTAACAACGTTTCCGTTGTTGTTAAAACGCCATTTTCCTGCACGTGCACGAATAACATTAATCAATCCTTTGGCAGTTCCATCATTTGCATACGTTCCGGTTACTGCTGTTGTTGTTGCGCCCTTCACAGCTGCTTCTGCCGCGACAAGGAATAATTCAGAGAATTTGGCAATTGGGAATGGACGGGTACTACCAGCGTTAGGTTGTCCCAATCCAACACCATTGTCGGTACGGTATGGTCCAAGCTTCCAAAGTCCCGGATAAACCAATCGGCTTATGCCGCTCGGTCCTACCACATAATCGGCTCTTCCAGGTAATGTACCTGCACCAATATTGCTTATGCCAGCTTTACCGGTACCAGGATAAACAATAGTTGGATCATCATTGTCCAGAAAAGAAAGTACCGCATCACCCGGTACAACCGGCATATTGTTTGCATTAACCAAAGATGTTTGAGTGAGGCCACCTTTAGGCCAGTTAGCACGATACACAGATGTAAAAGTACCGTCATAACGTGAATCATTCATTTTGTCGGCGAATGTGTTTGTAAATACGCCAATAGGAGGAGCCATACGGGTCCATGGACGTCCCAGTGCCTGAGCTGCTTCACGCTGAACAGAACTTACACCTGAACTTCTTATGTTTGTATAGTTCCAGGTCAACATCCAGCTTGCAAAGTTGTCAGGGGAACTACCACCATAGGTAAGACTACTTCCATTATAATATTCGATTGCCTGAGTATGGTCGGCGTATAGTAGCATTTCACTGTTGCGGTCGTTCGATCCCAGGTTAACATCATAATATGTTGCCTGTAACTTAAAAGATCCCGGATTTGCAATGGCAGATGTTGACATATCGTATGCCATCTGAAAATACTGTGCAGCAGTTTTTCCATCAGGGTCAGTTCTGTCAGCAGTTGGATAAGTAGGGATATTGTTGGGGTTTTGTAGCCACCATGCGTAAGTCAGGTAAGCTTTTGCCAAATATAAGCGGGCAACCGTTTTGGTTAAACAACCGGTCAGACGTCCGGTTGCCGGTAACTTGGCAATGGCAGTCAACAAATCAGGAAATACGGCTTTTGTATAAACCTGTGGGACTGTAGCACGTGTTGAGGTTCTAACGGGAGAAGTGTTAAACTTCAGTTCTCCTGCACCTAAATCCAACGGCACGCCACCAAATGTTTGTACCAGCAAAAAGTAGTCGAATGCGCGGAAGAATTGTGCTTCGGCAATCAGCGAACTTGCAATGGTATCCTTAGTTCCTGTCTTCGCAATATTTACTGCTATAGCATTTTCAATGATTCCGCTGGCAGTATTGATGTTCGGGAATACAGTATTCCACAATACATCACTGCGCATAGTTGTGGATGAAACCGTCCCCACCCCTGAAAGGTCTGCGTCCTTAAAGTTCCCATCAGCACTTTGAGCATAAGTTGCTTCATCAGTACCAGTCTCGAGCGAGTTGTAGTAGTAAGCATTTCCGTACATGCCACGAAGGTTGGCGTACAGCGACGTTACGCCTCCCATAACACCTGCTTGTGTTTTGAAATAATCAGGTGTGAAAATACTGCGTGGTTGTTCATCCAGAATGTTGTTGGAGCACGCCATCAGGAACAAAGTCATCGACACAGTCCCTACAATAGTTTTTATATTTATTTGTCTCATGATTATGTTTTTTAACTGTTTTTTTAAAATGACAGATTAAGACCAATCAAGTAGTTATGAGTTGAAGGCGTGTTATAGCCCACAGTCAGTATACGATGGTTGAAACTAGCTGCAGCCGCATTTCCATCACCGTATGAGTTGGTTTCCGGATCCAGACCTGATTGAGAGTGGTAAGCTGAGAACAATGTCAATGGGTTCGTTACAGTGCCATAAATCCGTAATTTTGATAGACCTGCTTTATTAATCCATTTTTGTTTGACATCATACCCTAATGTAATGGTACGTACTTTCACAAAAGTTCCATCGAAGTAACTCAGTGATTTAGCATACTTTGCATTGTCACCGCTTAAAGGACCTGCTGGATTTGGATACTTGGCACCTGTATTGGTGGGAGTCCAGTAGTCAACCTGTATGTTTCCCCTGCGGCCGGTCAGCATATTGAGGTAGCTATCGGAACCGTAAAGGGTACTGATGAGAGTGCCACCGAATTGAAAACCACCGACAACACTAAGGTCAAATCCTTTATAAGCTACACGAGTGTTGAATCCACCCTGCAAATCGGGATCAAGTTCCATAATTTGCCGGTCGTCAGCTGAAATTGCCCTTGTTGGTTTACCGGTAGCGTCATAAGTGCCAGTATATAGAACCTTAATCATACCTTCCTTTCCACCTGGTTCCAATGTTTGCAGATATTGATAATCAGCATCAGTTTTGTTCCAAAGTCCTAATATCTTATAATCGTAGACATTGTTGAGGGAATGGCCCACAAACCATGAGTTTCCCACGTCTTGTTGCGATCCGGATGCAAGAGCTAATACCTTGTTTTTATTACTATAGAGGTTGATGCCGGCTTCCCATGTCCATCCGTTATGGTTTTCCAATATCGTGCCGTTTAAAGAAAATTCAAAACCTTTGTTTTGGGTAGAACCTACGTTGGCAGTGTAACTGCTCACGCCTGATGTGGGGGGCAGATTAACACTCTGTAAAAGATCTTTGGTATCTGTGATATAGTACTCTGCTGTACCGCTCAGACGATTTTTCAGAAGAGAAAAGTCTAAACCAATATTTTTTGTCTCAGAGTATTCCCATCCTAAAGAAGGGTTTGGAAGTTTGGATACATTTCCCCCCACGGCATAAGATGTACCAAAGTTGTACGGTGTGGTGTTTAAAAGTCCAAGTGTAGCGTATGGGTCAACAGATTGATTCGAAGTTTGTCCGTAACCGGCACGCAATTTCAATGCATCGATTACCGTAATGCTTTTCATAAACGATTCCTTCATGATATTCCATCCTAGAGAAACTGCAGTATAGTTATGCCACTTATGTCCGGGTGCAAGCCTTGAGGAGGCATCCGATCGAAAGGTAGCGCTCAACATATAGCGGTCGTCATAAGAATACATAACACGTCCCATATATGACATCAAACCACTTACTGTATATTCCTGTTTTTTAGGATCAACTGTAATATCAGCAGCTGCTGCTTGTCCCAGATTATAGAACTGTAAGACATCAGCGGGGAGATTTTTCGCCGCAACATACGATTTATTATACTTGGATTCCTCGGATGAGTACATGGCTACAGCATTCACTTTATGTTTTTGGTCAAAGGTACGGTCGTAGCTCAGTAAGTGTTCAACAGCCCAATGGGTAGTAAGTGAATTGCTGATATTGGCTGTTGACGGGTTATCAGGTGTAGAACTGAAGACTCCCATACCTGTATAGTTGCCACCGTTGCTCGTACGAAAGTCCAAACCAACGTTAATACGATACTTTAAGCCCTCAACGTTTGGAATTTTTACTTCGCCATAGAAGGAGTTATAGGAAGCAAATGCCTTGGTTTGGTCTTTCCAGGAATCTCCCAAACCTTCGATACCACTTTTTGAATAGACCCATTGCTTATCTAACGGCATCTGAACAGTCGTTTTCAAGGAGCCATCAGCATTGTAAGGGTTTGCAATAGGCGACATACTTAATACGCCATACATTCCTAAGCCGGCACCATCAGTAACGTTATAGTTACTGTTTGTGGTGACACCAACACGTACATATTTTCCTATTTCCTGGTCAACAGAACCGCGGATAGAATATCGGATGTAGTCCGAACCAGGTATTACTGCCTGATCTGAATAATAACCTACACCGAACTTATAGCTACCCTTTTCGGTACCTCCGGTAACGTTTATATCATGATTGGTTTGAATTCCGTCTCTTAAAAACATCGATTGCCAATCTGTATTTACACCTGTTGCTTCATCGGTTCCGGGTGTTGCATAAATATTGGCTGCTGTACGAAGAGCCGCAAAATCAGATCCGTTCATCATAGGATATTTAATAGCACTTTTTACACCATAATACGAATTGTAGGTAATTAATGCTTTTTGTCCTTTTGTCCCTTTGTTCGATGTTATCAATATAACACCATTTGCACCACGCGACCCATAAATGGCGGTAGCCGAAGCATCCTTCAGAATATCAATACTCTTGATGTCATCCGTACTGATATCACCGATTGATCCGGCAAATGGAATTCCGTCGAGCACTACCAACGGGTCATTACTGGCAGTCAGTGACCGTGTACCACGAATACGAATTTGTAATGTGGAGCCCGGTTTGGAATCGGTTTGCTGCATATCCACACCTGCAACTCGTCCTTGCATGGCTTGCGTGATATTAGCCGATGGCATTTCGCGTATAAGCTCTCCTTTCATGGATACAACCGAACCTGTTACAGCTTCTTTCCTTTGCGTGCCATATCCCACTACCACAACTTCATCCACCTGTAAATTCTCCGACAGGAGTTTTACATTGATCTCCCTTTGATTAGCTATACGAATTTCCTGGGATTTAAACCCAATAAACGAGAAGGATAATGTGGATTTAGAATCGGCGTCAATCTGATACTTTCCATCAACATCGGTAATTACACCATTTGTCGTTCCCTTGACGACTACATTTACACCCACAATCGTGGTTCCGTCCTCACCCGTTACAGTGCCCTTTACCCGAACGGACTGGGCATAGGTCCAAAACGACAATAGCAACATGGGTAGCATAATGAATACAACCCTTACTAACCTGTTTTTTTTCATTGATCTAATTTTTGTTAATTAATTAATTGATAAGGAAATAAGTTAACCCCACCGCCGGTAGTTTCTTCCGGTAATGGCCTGTCTCTGGTTACCGAGACCTAATAAAAAAATTCTCTTTTTTTATGCATACATTATTTTGGTTTAGTTATTATTCAGTCCACGCATTGATCTATTCAAGGAAAATTGAATTTTGCAAAAAACTCTATCGTACCGTTTTGATCTGCTTCCACAAAATCCACTTGATGAAGTTACAGACTTCAACTTTCGATTTCACTTTTTGATGATTTGTTTTTGCCTATCGCAAGAATTGTAAAGAAGTTTTTTTCATAAAAATTCAGATTCATTAGTAATTTGGTGATGTAAAAGTATAACGAGCCTTAGGAATAGACTCTTTATCATAGATATTTGATTCTATATTTTGGATAAATTTAAATAAACAATTATTTGTACAAATGCGATTAGGTAGCACATATACAGTCGTTTATTATATATAGTCCGGGTCTGACAATATATATTTGTGTATTTCTAAATTAAGCTAAGTGCTCTTTTGAAATTACGACGATTGATGTATTAATTGAATTGACGCAACCGTAACTTTTCGCTCATTCTAAAATTTCTGATGGCGATTTCCCGAATTGTTTCTTGAATGCAATGCCGAAATAGGTCAAACTGGCAAAACCACAAAGTTCGCTTACTTCAGTAACCGAGTATTTTCTTGACTGCAACAATTCCACAGCATGATTAAGCCTGATCGTTTTTATAAAATCGGTTGGCGATTGATCGGTAAGCGACTTTATCTTTTTATATAGTAGCGATGAACTAACATTCATTGCAGAAGCAAATTCATCTTTGTCGAATTCTGCATTAGGAATATTGGTCCTGGCAACATCCAACATTTTCCTTACAAATTTATCGTTGAGTTCGTTAGCCAGAATATGTTCGTTTGAATCGCCTTTTATTAGCTTCAATGCTTTCTCCCGGATAACTTCCCGGTTGCGAATAATCGACTTGATTTTTTGAATCAAAAGACTCATGTCGAAAGGTTTAGTTAAATAGTCATCTGCACCAAGGCCTAAACCATACAGTTGGTCCGTATTTTCAGACAAAGCGGTCAATAAAACAATTGGAATATGTGAGGTTTCATAAGTCGATTTCATGATTTTACACAATTCAAAACCGTCCATATTTGGCATCATGATATCAGATACAACCAAATCGGGGATTTGTTTCGAAATGAACGTCCATGCTTTTTCTCCATCAACGGCTGTAAACACCTTAAAATAATTACTAAGGATAGTCTTCATGAAATTCAAAAGATCGTCATTGTCCTCCACAATCAACACTTTCATTTCTTTTGAAGTATGAATATCTGTTTCAGATTCTATTGGCGGAGAAACATCATTTATGGGGACGGAAATTGTTTGTATATCAGAAGATGCATTTGTCGTTACAGGTTTCTCTGATAATGACTTAAACGGGATTACAACCTGAAATGTTGATCCGATATTTTCCTGACTGTTGCAACTGATGTTACCTCTATGCATATCTACATAGTTTTTAACCAATAAAAGTCCAATTCCGGAGCCAACTACTTTTGAATTGATTGCATTATCTCCTCTGTAAAATTCTTTAAACAGCTGCCGCTGGGCTTTTTTGCTGATGCCGATTCCTTCGTCTTTCACCTGAAGGATCCATTTTTTATCGTCGCATTTGAGATCTATCTTGATTTGACTATTGTTGCGCGAATATTTAATAGCATTAGAAATCAGGTTATCAATGATTTTTTCCATTTTCGATTCATCAACAGCGGTCATGTAATGCTCGCGATCAGTTACAAACACGAGTTCGATGTTCTTGCTTTTGGCGTAAGAAGCAAGCATGATCCGGCGGTTTAAGACGAGTTTTGCAATATCTGTCATTGACAGCATCAGGTGTTCTTTGCCAATATCAACTTTCTGAAAATCCATTAATTGGGTAACAACAGAGGTAAGTTGCCCTGCCTGTTCAATGGCCAGATTTAAATAGTATTTTCCCGATTCGGTTAAGTTCTTTTCTTTGCTTAATTCCTCGACCGGAGCTTTGATCAGGGTCAGCGAAGTCCGGATATCGTGTGCAGTATTGGTAAAAAACCGCACTTTTTCTTCGGTATGTTCCTGTTTCAGCCGGTTAATATAGTACAGCATATAAAGAAGGGTAATTCCGAACAAAACCATAATTATGAGTATCCAAAACCATCCTGTTCTCCAAAATGGAGGGATTGAATTTATTTTTATTGAGCGTTCGGCTAACACATTGCTCAATGAACTGTCAAAGAGTCGTATTTTTAATACAAAGTGTCCGCTTGGAATGTTCGTATAAGTAATAACATTGTTTTCGGTAGGCTGACTCCATTGCTGGTCAAATCCCTCCATTTCCCATGAAAATTTTGATCCGGGTGTCTGGCCAAGTGAAAGTAACTCAAGGCTAATCGTATTTTGAAAATACCTGAGATTAATTTCCATTAAACTATCTATGGGTGTTTTCAGATGGAAAGAGGGTATGTCCCTGATTGAACGACCCGCAACAGTCAAATCCTGAAAAAATATTTTCCCTTTTGTTGAAGACCCATTCACCAGATTTGGCGCAAAAATTACCACTCCATTATTGGTTCCCAATGCTAATTGGCCATTCTTCAATTTAGAATGTGAACTATTATTAAACGAAGCCGTTGAAAGTGAATATATTGATGGATAAGTAAGTGCAATATTATTCTTTGGATCAAACCTGCATAATCCACTCTCGGTCCCTATCCACAAATAATCATTCGCATAAGTAATGCTATTAATAAAATTCGATGGTAATCCCATCTGTGCTGTAAACGTTTCTTTTTCGCCGGTCTTGTAACTATATCTGATTAATCCGGCTCCGGATGTACAAATCCAAACCTCTTCGCCCATTACCAGAACATCGCGAACCAGCAAACCTGCGATTAATCTTTTTACAACACCAGTTTGTTTGTTTAGTTGGAACAATCCATCACTACACCCTAAAAGAATCAGGTTGTCAGACAGTTCAGCAAAGCTTCCAATAAATTGATTAGAATAAGTTCTGAATCTGTTTTCCCTTGACAAATAACAAACGACCGAACCACTACCTCCTCCTAACCAAATATCTCCGCTACTATCTTTATATATATTGAATATGAAATCATTAAGCAATGGGGACCCTTTCCCGTTTTTATTATAGTGAGCCAGCTCTTTCCCTGTTTTTCCATCCAATAAATATACTCCCGAAGAATAAGTTCCTGCCCATATTCGTCCCTGGTCATCTTCACAAAGGGAGAGAAATACCTGAGCCTGCGTCTCCTTATCATTATAAAAACTACTCCACTTATTCGTGGCTACATCCCAATAACTGATTCCATTATTTGTTGCAAACCAAAGCTTTCCCCAATGATCTTCAATAATACTATTAACATCGTTATTAATCAATGAATTGATATTATTGGGAAGATGAACGATTTGATTAACCAAAGGAGAAGCCTGATCGAAAAACGATAGACCCCCACTATAAGTGCACACCCACACACGGCTGTTTTTATCACAAAACAGGTCATAAACTCCATTTCCCCTCAAAGAAAGTGGGACGTCTAAACTTTCTTTATAAACATTAAGAATCTTTTGATTTCTCCTGTCAAGTTCCCAAATACCCTGACCATCAAATCCAATTAAAAATGTAGAATCAGAATTCTCTTTAATTGCCAGAATTGGTTGTTTTGGCAAAATTGATTTTAGTTGATTGGAACAGGTTCTATTTTTAAAATTGTACAGGAACAATCCTTCAGAAACTGTTCCAAGCCAAAGTTTATCCTGGTCCTTGTCAAAATAAAGTGAATAAAAATCAAAGGCGGTTAGTTCTCTATTTTCATAAATTTGCTTCTTAGCCAAAGAATTGATATCAAAAAGCCAAATTCCATCCTGCTTTGCTAAAATTATATTTTGTGAGTCATACCAATTTATCGCATATCTGCTCGATGAAAATTCAAAAACCGGGGACAGTTTTCCTGACTCGTATTTATATAATCCCAAAGACGTTGAAATCCAACAAATACCATTATCATCAATTAGAATATCAAACAAAATACGATTAAGGTTCAGAATCAGTTCAAACTTGTCAAATACCGGATTATAGTAAAAGACCTGGCCATTATTGGTATAAGCAAAAAGTTTGAAGTCCTTATATTTTAGCAGTACTCTAAATACGTCTGCCGCTTCGTATTGTAGCCGATAAATATGGTAATTGTCTTTTGAAAGTCTTAAAATACCCGTTTTTGAAGAAGCCCAAACAAATCCATTATCATCCTTGCACACGGAATATGTCTCCCGCATTGAAATCCCATACAGAGAATTGATACTATAAAATTTTTCGGCCAAAACATTCAGCGAAAATACTATATTGAGAAAAAGAATCGCTGCCAGGCTGTATCTCAGAGTTTTTAATTTTTTCAAATCAAGTCCCTTTTAATTTTAATCCTTATCAATAAACTACTCCACTACATTATTTGAAACAGCTAAAATTATCATTTTTTTACACTAATTTTTTTAAATCAGAATATCAGATTATTACAGTAATTATTGAATGTGGGTAACTAATTACAGGTGCGGCTTTGCCGGATATTGATAATTGGAAAGGCAGTTTTTCATGCGATAGATTTAGTACTATAACAACTATTTTTCCGTCAGGATTCAGAAAAGCCGTTGATTGTAGTTTGTCTCGATTGGTTGAGCAACTGATCCGTTTGGCGCCAGTCTGGATAAATTTCGAAAAGTGCCCAATATAATAGTAACTGTTGGTATACATTAGTTTACCGGTTTTGGTATCGGCGTGAATAGGGGCAAAACAAAAGTTACCCACGTGATTTGGTCCACCGGTTTCATCCAAAAGGATATTCCAGTCGGTCCAGGCTACCGTACCGCAATTAAAGTCGTTGACCATTGAGTATCCATATTTTTCGCCAAGTGACCAGTCATTGATTCTGTCAAGGCTAAACTTCTCAACGCACCCTTCGGTGAAAATGAGGTTTTTGTCGGGGAAAGCTTCCTTAACACGTTTCAGGTTTTCGAATTGCATTCCGCTGCCGGTCCAGGTTTCGTACCAGTGAAAACCGATTCCCCAAATGTATTTTGCTGCAACTGAATCACTCAATAAAGTACTGGCTCTTTGGTAGATCAAATCGCGGTTGTGATCCCATGCAATGAGTTTTTTATCACCAAAGCCACTTTTCTGCAAAGTAGGTCCGAGGTAGTTTTTAATGAAATCCCTCTCTTCTTCCGCAGTAAAGATGCATGATTCCCATTTTTGTTTTGCCATTGGTTCGTTCTGAACCGAAAGTCCCCAAACAGGAATACCCAGCGCTTCGTATGTTTTGATGAATTTCACATAGTGGTTAGCCCATGCCTGGCTGAATTGGGGGAGAAGCTTTCCACCACGTAATACGTCGTTATTATCTTTCATCCAGGCCGGTGGACTCCAGGGGCTTACAAAAAGTGGTAATGTGCCACCTGCAGCGGCAATTGCTTGCTTTAGAAATGGAATACGGAATTTTTCATCGTGGGCAACACTAAATGAAGTGAGCAATGAATCGTTATCTGCAATATATCCATAGGTATCGCTCGAAAAATCGCAACTTGCAATGTTTGTTCTTGCAAAGTTATAACCAATTCCTTTTTTCGAATCGTAATAGGCTGTAAGAAATTCTTTTTGTGTCTCTTTGGAAAGTTTGGCGAAAACTTCGGCTGAAGCATCGGTTAAAGCGCCACCAATACCAACCATGGTCTGGAATGTTTTGGTTGGGTCTACGAATACACAAACTTGCGTTTCTAAGGGTTGTCCAAAGTCTGCAAATGCGATATCTGAAGTTTGAGTCAACCGCAGGGTTGTATCTTTGGCCGTCGCAAATACCTGCGCATTAACTGGTATTGTGGATTTAGCCAAATGTTCAACTGTTTTATTTTCTGTTGTGGTACTGCAACCCCAAATGGCTAAAAGTAAAAATGCAGCAGAAATTTTAAAACTACTCATAATGTATTCATTTTATTATCAGATGTATGCTCCGACGGAACCCGCGGATTGAGCCGCAAGGTAGCAAATCGCTTAAGATTCTTCATACTATAAATTGCGTTTTATTGGCAATTCATGGCTTCAAACCAAGGTTTGAGGTACTCGTCGTTCTTAGTGCAGTTTAGAAGGCAAAAGATAACGACAAGTGAATAAGCTAAATACTTCATATTTTTAATCGATTATTTATTCCATAAATCGGGGATCGTGCCATGCCCGCGGGCTTTTACAGGCACCTTATCAATTGGTTTTATCTTTCCCGTGTGAATGTTCTCCAAGCGCTTTGCCGTTTCCATCATTGCCTCTATCTGGTGCTTGTAAGGACGATCCGTGACGTCAATCAATCCGCAATTATAGTTTTCGCCATCACGCCGTCCGGTCAAATCCTGGTCGGACCATTGGAAATAAGCGGTTCCGATCAATCCCGGATGAGAATAGGCGCGTTCGGTATAATACCTGTAGGCGACACCCCGTTCTTGCTGTGAATTTACCTGCCACAACGACTGCGCCATTCCACGGTCAACAGTTCCGAAATGATATTCACCGATGATCATAGGCAGACCTGTTCCGGCAAGTATCTGATCCATAAATTCTTTTCTCGGATACAGATCATAACAATTGAAGCTGAATACATCAAAAACATCTTTGCAAATATCGAGTATCTCCTTCCCCGGAACATGTCCGAAACGCATCCCAAGATTCAGGTGATTAGGATCAACTCGTTTTACGGCGGCATCCACCGTTTTGAGAAAGATTCGGAAAGTATTGTAAATAAACTGCTTCCTGCGTTCGGGAGAATCTCCGGCAGCCAGGTGTTTTTTTAATTCGCTTTTAATAGGTTTGTCGGTACCGTCGAGGATCAGTCCGCAAAGCCGTTCTTCCTGCTCAAGCCACGAAGGCTCGTTGCCTGTAAAATAACCGATTAACCAGGGATTCTCCTTGTAAGGTCCTGCAAACGCTTTGCAGGCAGCATCAATCTTGGATGAAAATCCGGGAGCGTAAACATCGGGCAAACCCATTATGCCATCTTCGATACCAATTCCGTGCAACTGTAACATGAATGCTTTTTGGTTCAGTTTGGTTACTTCCGGACTCGACCAGTTGGCGATTGTATTGAGCCCCCATTTGTCCATACGCTTAATAATCATCGATTTAGATTTGGCAGGATATTCGTTGCCATACCTGCGGAACAGGTTCCAGGTACCGAATGATGCAGAATTGGGCCTTTCGGGATTTGATCCGATTCCTGCAGGGGGTAATTCCTTATACAAGTTTCTTCGTTTGTCAATATTGATAGCATTACCACCACCTCCGGGATTCACACAATCAACACCAACAGATAGAAAAAGGTAGCCTTCCGGATCGACAAACCACCATTTGCCTTCAATTTTTTCTGTCCTAAAGTACCCGGTTGCCTTGACTTTAGAATTGAGATAGCCTCCAAACTTGGAGTAGTTATACGATTTTGTCGAAACTTCTTCCTTCTCTTCAGCGGCCCACTCTTTTTTAAGCTGAGTTTCTGATTTGATTTTTCCTTCAAAATCGCCCAGGTTCCACTGCCCAAATTCATCGACAACTGGTATTCCTCCAAGATATTGGTCGCCTGGATCTTCGACGGAAAGTGCAATTGACCGGAGTTCGATAACCGGGTTGTTAATTGGCGCATTCATCCGGATGCCGATTGTATCGACTCCTATTAATGGACCTCTTTTTCCACCAAGATTGATCCATCCTGTGTAACGTGCCTGATTATAGGTCGCAGCCAGATCGAGTGCGGCGCCAGGTAATTCCTTGTAAAACCTCAAGGGTATTGCAAGTTTGCTCCAGCCATTTGCGGTGTAGCTCATCACCCTTAGTTCGTTATAGCCGGTTTCAGTCGTAAATCCAACCTGGAAACGCTGGGGAGTTGTCGATTTGAACTCCAGCACTATAAAGTTATACTTGTCCCAGTTTGTTGGAAGTCCGGGAGAAATATCTTTGATTGCAAATTTTTGACCCGAAACCTCTTTATTGCTGTCAAACTGTATCTTGACAAGCTTTTGGGCATTGCATTGCGTAACAGACAATACAAGTAAAGCACCAATCGTCCATAAACCGAAGAAGCATATTTTTTTCTTCATAGCATATTCAATTAAATCATTATTTGATCGTTATAATTTATGGCTTTCAGAAGAATGGATTATAATCTCAGAAGACCGGATTCACGTAGCGTTTGTTCCGCAACTTTCCGAAAGAAAACGGCATCAAGGTTATCAATACTCATTAGCTGAACCGATTCTCCGTCGATATCAGTGATTCCATACCATCCGGGGATCGAAGTAGGAACTTCACCTGTGAGTGCACCTACAAAAACGTAAGCCGATAAAATTGCACCCAGACTTGAAGGATGACTGCCATCCGGATCGTATAAATTAATTGTTGGTCGTAACTTCATTGCCAGTTGCCAGGCTTTTCCTACAGGGACCAGAATCGCCCCGTTTTCTTTTGCAATTTTGGAATAGGCATTCGTAATCTCCTCCTGATATTGAGGAACTTTCTCCCTTGCCCAAGTCATATAAAAACAGGGTTTCGCTCCTGATGCCTTGATAAGTTGGCACAAAAGTCTTGCATATTTGATCGTGCTGTCGGGCTGCTGAATAGTACCCATGCTGTTTTCCTGAAGAATGACAAGATCAAATTTTCCCTTTGTTATGATTTCCTTCGTTTTAAGTCCTCTTTTCCCATACCAGTGTTCACTCAGATAAGCGCCACCAACAGTTGATTTACGTGTTACAAGCTTGGTTTTTGTGCTGTCGGAAATGATCGATACGACCTGTGGAAGGTTTTGGACATAGGTGTAACTGTTCCCGACAAAGAGTACTTTTAGTGTGTCTCTTTTGACCTGGGCCGAAGATGAACCTCCGGATAAAATTCCGGATATGATTAATACAACTAAAAGGAGCGTTTGATTTAAGCTGTTCATTCGTCTAATTTTTCAGTTTATTTGGGTATGTAAATATAACCTTTATTGTCAAATGAGAAGAGCGGGACATGAACAGAAAAATAAAGTAAATCAAGTTTCGTCGGCATTACAAACGAAAAAATGGGTGTTGCCGTTTTTTCGGTAACACCCATAATGACTAAAATGAATCAGATATTTAATTGGATATCATGCTAGTTCCT
>Ga0302271_10002675_pt1 | contig 15805 bp, 17 predicted proteins | sample III_Bog_N1_1_FD_198767 | JGI IMG/M metagenome (GOLD analysis project Ga0302271, IMG submission 198767) | Peat permafrost microbial communities from Stordalen Mire near Abisko, Sweden - III_Bog_N1_1 | ecosystem: Environmental > Terrestrial > Soil > Wetlands > Peat | place: Sweden: Abisko...
TTTGAAGCTAGTTCAATGAAACTTGTTCTGGATGATAAGAAAAAAAGATTCGCAGTTTTGATTAAAGATATTACAAATCAAAAAGATTTAGAAAAATTGAGAGAAGATTTTGTTGCAACATTGACCCATGATTTAAAAGTGCCAATTGTGGCGGAGGCTAATATTTTAGACTTTTTAATTAATGGAAAATTTGGTGAAATAACAGAAAAGCAAAGAGTGGCGATTACAAATATGAAAACTTGTAATCAAGAGCTTGTTGATTTGGTTCAGATTCTGCTTGAAACATACAAAATTAAGGAAACCGGGATTGATTTGGATAAAGAGAATATTATGTTAAAACCTTTTCTCAATTCAATTATTGAAGAGATGCTACCTATAATTGAGAAGTCAAATTTGAAAATAAATTTTAAACCTCATCACGATATTAAAGTGTTGGCAGATGACATGCATTTAAAAAGGGTGGTCAAAAATATTATACAAAATGCAATTTCCCATAGCGAATCAAGCAAAGATATTGACATAAAACTGGCAGAGGTGCCTGGTTTTGTTACAATTAGCATTATTGATTATGGTAAGGGGATTTCAAAAGAAAACATAGACAAAGTGTTTAATAAATATTATTCTACCGCAAAAAAGTTTAGAAAAATTGGGACAGGGCTTGGTTTGTATCTTTCACAGCAAATTGTTAAATCTCACGGTGGTGAAATTGTCGTAACAAGCGAAGAGGGCGTCAGTACTGAGTTTTGTATAAAGTTACCGGCTTAAAAAGATGAATAGTGAATTCACACTATGGCAAAATCCGTTCTCACTATTGGAGCTTGCTGCTAAAGAGTGGACTATTATTCCAAGCCGTGAGGCCATTTTCTACGGCGTGTTGTCACGGTTGTTCCAACACGGCCTTGAAAAGAAGGCAAAAAAAGAGGGCCATGTGGCCCTTTGGAATTAAGAATAGCTGGAAGTATGAAAAAGATTTATACATACATTAAACGGAATATATGATCTTAAATCAATTAACCAGTTGTGCTATATTTTAGAATTAGATTAAGTGTTTATTTTGCACTTAATCTATAAAGAGTGAACTGAGGCTTACATAGTTTTGGCGTTGCGAAAAATGGTAAGTTGAATAACGAAGCAGCGGATTTCGGCAATAATGAATGAGACGAAACTCATTCATTGTATGGAAAATGCTAAAGCAACAAATAATCGATTCCCAATTGGTCGGTACACCTATGTGCGTAGCACTGTCTTGGATTATGTGCAGTTCGCAAAAGCGGGATGAGCTGAGGGCTAAAGATTGGTAGGTCGTGTCGCAGAAGTGCGATGCTACCCGCCAATCTTTAGACCCGTTAATCGCGAATGACCAAGAAGCGTGGTTTTGCTCACAAGGACGAGTTTCACTTTGTGCACTCTTGCACAAATCCGTTCTCACTATTATAGTTTCCTGCTAAAGAGTGTGATATTGTTTCAAGCCGTGAGGCCATTTTCTACGGCGTGTTGTCACGGTTGTTCCAACACGGCCTAGAAAAGAAGGCAAAAAAAAGGGCCTATGTGGCCCTGTTGGAATTAAGAATAGCTGGAAGTATGAAAAAGATTTATACACATATTAAACAAAACATACGTTTTTATTTCAATTAACCAGTTGTACTATATTTTAGGACTAGATAATAACAATTGTAACTATTCGTTAAGCAAAAAGTATACCTTATAACGCAGTAATAAGTGTATATTTGGCACTTTATGCCAAAACCCTTTGTTTATAATGTTCCGTGATATATGAAATATGCACAAGAGGGGTTGACAAATAAAAATTTGTGGTGCATAATGTAATTGTTGAAATGAAGTGTACTAAAAACACTTGTTGAGAAGAGGCTTCTCAAAGGAGGACAACATGATCAAAGTTAATCCAATAAAATTTAATAATAATATTTCTTTCAAAGAAAATAATGTTAATAACCTGACACCGAATGTGGCTGTTTTATCTTTAGAAAACCCAAATTCATTGATTAATTTTCAAAAAGATTTTGGACTTTCCAGAAGTGCCGATGCGGTTCAAAGCAACCCAATCAAAGCTTTAGGTTATAAATTTTATCGATTATTTAAGTTCTTATCACAACCTAAATATACCGATGATTATATTGACATTGAAGATAGAAATTTATATGAATTAATCTAGTAATAAAGTGTATTTTCATAGATTAATACAGCTGGGACATTTATTTATGTCCCATTTTTTTTGTCTTTTTTGTATAGGATAACTAATATATCGGGTTCAAATACTTGAATTTTATCTATTCTAAAATCAATAGAATCCGATAAATTTCCGATATTCCTGCCCTCGAAAGCGTTTAATCCGGTTTTATCTGCCAAAATTTTAGGGGCAATAAATTGATAAATTTTATCTACCAGTCCAAGGGAAAGGGCTTCTCCGTTTAATTTTCCGCCTGCTTCAATCAATACGCTCATGATTTTGAGTTCAAATAATTTTTCAAATAAGAAAACAAGGTCTAATTTTTCATTATTTACCGGGCATTTAATTATTTCTACATTAATTGGAATACCCGAAATTTTTTGACTGCTTGAATTTTCGTCTATCGCGATATATATTTTTTCGCCTACAGAGTGGTAAATTTTTGAATTAAAATCAGTTTTTAATTCTCTGTCAAGTAATATTCTGATAGGATTTTTGCCATTTTTGAGTCTACAATTCATGGACGGATTATCCTTAATCACGGTAGAGCTCGTTGTTAATATTGCGTCGTAATGATTTCTTATTTTTTGTACTTTTTTCCGTGCTTTATCGCTGGTAATCCACTTGGAATCTCCTGTTTTTGTGGCGATTTTTCCGTCAAGTGTAGTTGCGGTTTTTAGGGCTATAAAGCAAGCTTTTTTTGTCATGTTTTTAATGAAAATTTCATTTAGTTTTAAAACATCTTCGAGTAAAACGTTTTCTATAACTTCAATGCCGGCTTTTTGGCATTTTTTAATTCCCGCTCCAGAGACAAGCGGGTTGGGGTCTTTCATTCCGATTACCAATGTTTTAATCTTTTTTTCTATTATCAAATCAGCACAGGGTGGTGTTTTGCCGTGATGCGAACACGGTTCTAAGTTTACAATGAGTGTTCCACCTTCGGATTCATTGGCTTTAAGCTTATTAAGAGCATTTGCCTCTGCATGAAGTTCACCGTATTTTTCGTGGTATCCGCTTGAAATTTCATTTCCGTTTTTGTCAAGCACAACACAACCTACAAGAGGATTTGGACTTGTTTTACCTCCGCCTTTTTTTGCAAGTTTAATACATTGTTTCATATATTTTTCATATTTTTTCATACTTGCATTCTAACCTAAAGGTAAAACTATGTTAAGCATGGATGATAAATTATTAACTTTTAAACACTGGTTTTTCGTTGATTTCATTGAATAGTAAAACTTTATGTGTTTCTTGAGGTTCTTTTATTAGTCTGTAAAAATCTTTAACTAAAATCAATTGGTTCTGTATACATTTGAATTCTTTTTCCAGTAAAAATTTTTCGAAGATTTCTGCTTTAGTTGTGTATTTTTTCATTTTTACAAAAAGGCAAAAATCGCGTTTTCTTCTTGTCATTTGACCCACAGTGAAATCTAGAATGTCTTCATAAGAGCAATCATACCAAGGTGATGTGGTAATATCTAAGATATAATTTAAGTTATCACTTGTAGTAAGGGAAAAATAGGCTTTAATTGTTTTGGTTTTTTCATCCTCAATTACATATTTTAAATCGTAATCATTTCTCAAACCTTGAAAAAGAGGGTCTAAATACTCATCTTTTGTTTTTTCAATGGAATGTTTGAAATGTGTTATAACGGAATCGTTAAAAAGCATTGCAACTGCTTGAGCGTCAGAATTTTTAAAAGGTCTGAAAAAAGTGTCATTGGTTTTGGTGAAATGCATAGTTTTCATTTCCCATAATTGTTCTGAGGAGCATTGTCTAAATCCGCAGCCATCTATAAATAGACTTAATAATTCGTTGTGCGAATCATCAATTGCTGCAATGAAGCTGGTAGCACCTTTAGCACCATACTTAGATATAACAAATTCTATTAATTGTTTGCCTGCATTAAAATAATTTTGTTCTAAAAAAAGTCTGCTTATGTTTATTCTGAAAGGATTTCCGATGCTTGGGGAAACCGTAATCATACCTATAATTTCTTTTTCTTCCGCCAAAACATAACTTTCCGGCAAAAATTTCATGGACTGCGGAAGCAAGTCGTGTAAAGAGGGACAAAAAGGAGAATTTATAAGCACCTTTGTGTATTGATTTACAGCATCTGTACTCAAAAATGAAATCATTTTTTTAAGTTTGTATTTGTCAGTAAATAGGGGTTTTCTTATTCTTGCCATTAGTCACGCCTCAAAGTCTTCAATTTAATAATACATTTTTTTTTAAATTTTTGCAACCATTAACTTTGATTTTATGGTATAATATACATTATGAAGAAGGCACAAAATATTGTAGAATATGCTTTAATACTTGCATTTGTTGCATTAATATGTTTAATGTTTACTTCCAAAATGGATTTGAAGTCAATAAAGAACTACGTATTTATGAGGCCTGCTGCAAGCGGACAGGTTATAGACCCGCTTACAGATCCTGGTGTGGTTGATGATTCTGCAAGCAAACAGATTAACATAGAGGCTATGACAAAATGAAAGTTGCTTGTACTCAAGGCGAGGGTATCTTTTTAAATGAAATTGAAAGACCTCAGTTAAATAATTATGGTACCGGGGCAATAATAAAGACATCCGGCTGTGGATTATGCGGGTCAGATATTGTTAAATTCAGACAAAAATTAGTCAAGGATGGTACGGTTTTAGGACACGAAATCGTGGGCGAGATTGTTGAAATTAACTCCAAAACCGAGTTTAAAATTGGTGATAAAATAGTAAGTTCTCATCATATCCCTTGTTTTAATTGCATTTATTGTAAAAATGAAAATTATTCAATGTGTGAGCATTTTAAAAAAACAAACATTATCCCTGGTGGATTTAGTGAATATATTTATCTTTCAGAAGAACACTTAAAAAATGTGGCGGTAAAAATCCCTAGTAATTTGGATGACCTGGAAGCTTCTTTTTATGAACCTCTTGGCTGTTGTGTTAGGGCTGTTAAAAGAGCTAATTTGAAAGAGAGTTCAACCGTTTTGGTTGTTGGCCTCGGTTCGATTGGTTTGTTGATGGGACAAGCATTAAAGGCATTTGGGATGAAGGTTTTTGGTTGTGATTTAATTCAAGATAGAATTGATTTAGCGATTAATTTAGGCTTTGATGGGGCGTTTAATTCTTTTAATCTTGAAGAGAGTAAAGAAAAGATTTTGTCTTATACTGATAATTTCGGTGCGGGTGCAATTTTTATGACTTCAGGTTCTGACAAGGCTATAGATTTGTCATTAAAAGCAGTTATGGATGGTGGAAAAATTCTTATTTTCGCAAGCACACCAAAGAACTTCGGATATGCCAACAACGAAATTTATTATCGTGAATTAACCGTTATGGGAAGTTACTCTCCAGCACCTGTGGATTTGAAAGATGCTATGAATTTGCTTGAAACAGGCAAGGTTAAGGTCAAAAATCTTTCAACAATTTATAATTTTGATAATATCGAAAGTTCTTTTCGTGATACAATTGACAACAAAATATTAAAAGCTTACGTAAAGTTGAATTAGCACTTAGTAAGCGGAAACACGACAATCTCGTGTAATGGTAGAATATGAAAATGAATGCAGTACAATATTGGGGGCCAGGGGACATTAGGCTTGAAGAAGTGATGATAAAACCGCTTGATGAAGGTGAGGTTTTGGTCAAAGTTGAATCTGCACTGACGTGTGGCACCGATGTAAAAACCTTCCGCAGAGGCCACCCTGTGCTTATAAAAGAGGTTCCATCCGGGTTCGGGCATGAATTTGCAGGAGTCGTCGTAAAGCTCGGTAAAAAAGTTCAGGGGTTCGAAATAGGTGATAGAGTTGTTGCGGCTAATTCCGCTCCTTGTGGGGAGTGCTTTTATTGCAAAAAAGAAGAATTTAACCTTTGTGAAAACTTGGATTTACTAAACGGTGCTTATGCTGAATATATTGTTGTTCCCTCCAGAATTGTTGAAAAAAATATGCTCAAACTCCCTGAAGGTTTGAGTTTTGATAAGGCTGCATTTGCAGAGCCTTTGGCGAATGTCGTCCACGGTGTTGAGAGAACAGAAATAAAACCTGGTCAAACTGTCGGTATTATCGGAATTGGTCCTATCGGTCTTATGTTCGCCAAATTGGCAAAGTTAAAAGGTGCTAAAGTCATCGCAGCAGGTAGAAACCCTATAAAACTCAGGTTGGCAAAAGAATTTGCTGGTGCTGATGAGGTTATAGATTTGACTAAATATCCAAATCCGGAAAAGATTTTTATGTCTTTTACTGAGGAAGGAAAAGGGCTTGATGTTGCAATTGAATGCGTAGGCTTGCCTTCAATTTGGGAGCGAATGTTTTCACTTGTCAGACCCGGCGGGACAGTTCATTTTTTTGGCGGGTGTAAATCTGGCTCTACAGTTAATTTTGACACAACAAGGATGCATTATGGCGATATTAAAATGATTAGTGTTTTTCATCATACTCCAAAATATTTTAGAGAAGCACTTGATTTAATCGCTTCTGGCAAAATAGATGTGGAACAACTCATTACAGATACAATTTCTTTGTCGGAAGTTGAAATTGCGATGGAAAAACACATTAATGGTGAAGCTATTAAATTTTTAGTCAAGCCGTAAATTTTTAATAAAAAGAGACTCTCCATTTGAAGCGTCTCTTTTTTATCGACAAATTAACACAAGGATGTTATTTGATTGTCAATCTTTTAGCGTGTGCTTTTTCAATTTTTTGTTTCGGCACAGTGATGTGCAACACGCCGTTTTGATATTCAGCTATGCTTTTGTCTGTTTTGATAGGATTATCAAAGCCAATTGTACGCACATATTTACCATATCTGAATTCACTAGTGTGTATTTTTTCGTCTTTTTCTTCGCCAATTGTACTCTTTTTTTCTTCTTTAGTTTCGGCAGTAACAGTCATGTAATCGTTTTCCAAGTCTATTTTAATGTCTTCTTTGTTAACCCCTGGCAGCTGCACTTTTACTTTGTATTCTTTTTCGTTTTGCTTAATTTCAATTGCTGGTCTGAAAGTAGTTAACTTTTTTAATAAAGCAGGACTGGAAAATGCACTTTCCATAAAGGTATCTCTCAAAAAATTGTTAAGTTCTCTGTGAATACTATCAAAAGTTATTTCCGGTTCTGTATGTGTTAAACTGTTTTTCATAATTTTCCTCCTTAAGCTGTTTTCAGCTTTATCGTCCAATATCACGTTACAATATTTTCAAGTCAATTTCATTATCCATACTAGCTAAATATAATCCCTCAACTATACTCTCTTGGCTAGTACATTGACAGAAAATTATTATAAGACTACAATCAAAAAAAACTAGGAGATGTTATGAAGAAAAAAATGTTGGTTTTTGATTTTAAATCTAGTGAGGAGTCATTTTTTGAAATAAATAAATTTGACGATTTTGAAATCTTATTTTTTGAACAAACTTTGAATCAATCCACACTGGAACAATTTCCATCTGATGAGATTGAAAGTGCTGAAATAATTAGTGTTTTTATTACTTCAAGCGTAGATAAAGAAGTTTTAGATAGATTTAAAAATCTTAAAATAATTTCAGCAAGATCTACCGGCTATAACCATATAGATCTTGAAGAGTCTAAAAAACGTGGAATTGCTGTTGTTAACGTTAGTTCCTATGGGGAAAGGACTGTTGCTCAATATACTTTTGGACTTTTAATTACGTTGGTTAGAAAAATTATTCCTGCTTTTTTGGATATGAAAAAACTCGAAAACAACTCTCAAAATTATGTTGGCCGTGATCTTAATTCAATGACAATTGGAATTATAGGAACTGGTGCAATCGGTTCAATGCTTTGTAAGGCAGCTAATGATGTGGATATGAAAATATTGGCCTTCGATTTATTTCCAAAAGATGAAATCAAATCTAAATACAATGTTGAATATGTTGATTTAGAAACTTTGCTGAAAAATTCGGATGTTGTGACTTTGCATTTGCCAGCCACGGCTACTGATTATCATATGATTTCTGAAAAGGAATTGGCAATGATGAAAGATACTGCTTATTTGATTAATACATCACGTGGTGAATTGGTTGATACCGCTGCTCTTTATCAGGCACTTGTCGATAAAAAGATTCAAGGTGCGGCACTTGATGTGGGGGAATGTGAAAATTTCAGCTTTGATATGAGCCATTTTATTGAAAAAATTCCTGAAACTACTTCAAATTGCCTTGCAAAAGCACTTGTGACTCAAAAATTAATTGAACTTCCAAATGTGATTGTGACTCCTCATATTGCCTATAATACCGAAGAAGCGGTCAAAACCATTTTAGAAACTACATTTAAAAATATCGAAGATTTTTATCAAGGTATAAAGACTAATAGAATAGTGTAGTTGAAAGGCAAAGGATAGTGAGGGCAGTAATTTTTTTAAGTTTGGATTGCTTCGCTATCGCTCGCAACGACTTATTTCGTTTGCTTTTGTACGATGTGTCGTTGCGAGGAGGGAGGCTTAAGCCGAGCGACGTGGCAATCCAAGTGAAACAAGGGGAATCTGCAACATAAATTTATTTCGAAATCTATATCGAAACCGCACCTGAGTGGACAATTTCTTTAATCCCGATTGGTTTTAGGATTTCAATAATGGATTTTAACTGTTTTTCGTCGCAAACGGCCTGTATTGTGTATTCTTTTTGGCAAACATTTATTATTTTCCCACCAAAACTTTCTGTAAGTTTTAGCAGTTCTATTGTATCGCTATCTTTAGCAACAATTTTAACTAAGACTAATTCCAGAATAGTCGAAGTTTCCGAGTTCATTTCTGTAACTTTTATTACGGGAATAAGCTTATGCAGTTGTTTTTCAATTTGTTCAATAACCTTATCGTCGCCATAAGTTACGATAGTCGCTCTTGCGTGTTTTTCGTCCAAAGTTCTTGCAACCGTTAAGCTTTCAATATTGTATCCCCTGCTCGAAAACAGGTTTGTTATTCTTGACAGTACTCCTGCCTCGTTTTTTGCTAAAACCGAAATTGTATGTTTCATTTATTATACCATTACACGAAATTGTCGTGTCCCCGCTTACTAATTTATTTTATATTTACTTTGATTTTTTTATTGTCGTTTATTAGATTAATGCACTCGTTATATTTTCGCTAATGAACCTCTATTATTTTGAACCTTGTCTACTTGCACCTCTTTTGCTACTAAATTTTCAGCATTCATTTGACAAAAGCACTTCGTTCATTGCTTTTCCTGCCAAAACCCATGGGTAAACCATTTCAAACGGTTCAATTATAAAATCTAAGAATACCGGTCCCGGGTATTCAATTGCTTCTTTTAGTGCAGGGAAGATTTCTTCTTCTTTTTGCACTCTAATTCCCTTTGCACCATAAGCCTCTGCCACTTTTACAAAGTCGGGTCCTGAGATTTGGGTTCCGGAATAATGTTTTTCATAAAGTTTTTCTTGCCATTGGCGAACCATTCCGAGGTAGCCGTTGTTCATTATCATAACTTTTACAGGCAAATTGTATTCAACGCAGGTAGCGAGTTCTTGAATATTCATCTGTATAGAGCCGTCTCCAGCGATATTTAGCACCAATTGTGACCTATCGGCAAGGCATGCTCCCATTGCCGCAGGAAAACCAAAGCCCATAGTTCCTAAGCCACCAGAAGTTAAGAGTTTTCTTGGCTCTTTGAATTGAAAAGCTTGTGCTGTCCACATTTGGTGTTGGCCAACTTCGGTTGCAACTATCGGGTTGTATTGTTTTGTATACTCGTAAATTTTTTCCAAAACCGTGTGTGCATGGAGTTTTTCGGATTGAAATTCAGGAATAACCCTGTTTTTTTTCCATTCTTTTATCTGTTCAAGCCATTTCGCCTTGGCTTCTTGATTAATTTCGTATTTTTCTGATTTAAATTCTTCTAACATCGCCGTTAAAACAGTTTTTGCATCGCCGACAATAGGAATATCAACAGGGACATTTTTGGAAATTGAACATGGATCGATGTCTATGTGAATTATCTGGGCGTGTTTTGCAAATTTTGTCAAAGGCCCGGTAATTCTGTCGCTAAATCTTGTTCCAACCGCAAAAAGTAGGTCACAGCCGCTGACTGCGTAATTTGCCCAATAATTTCCATGCATTCCAAGCATTCCCAACGCCATTTCGTCATCTAATGGGTAAGTTCCAATTCCCATTAGAGTATTCGCTACAGGTACATTTAAGAGCCTTGCAAGTTCAGTAATCTCTTTTGAAGCGTTGGATGTAAGTACTCCGCCACCTGAAATTATAGCTGGACGCTTTGCTTCGCATAATAGTTTTAAGGCTCTTGAAATTTGTTTAAAATTTCCTTTGTAAGTTGGATTATAGCCTTCAATGAGAACTTCTTTAGAATAATCAGCTTCAATAAATTCGGTTTTGTCTTGTAATATATTTCTGGCCAAGTCAATAACAACCGGCCCCGGTTTTCCTGTTGTAGCAATATAAAAAGCTTCTTTAATTGTCTTTGCTAAGTCTTTAACGTCTTTTACCAAGTAGTTATGTTTGGTACAAGAGCGGGTAATTCCTACAGTGTCTGCTTCTTGAAAAGCATCGTTTCCGATTAAACTCGCACCGACCTGACCTGTAAAAACAACTAACGGGTATCCGTCAAGATAAGCGTTGGCAATCCCAGTAATTGTGTTTGTGGCACCAGGACCTGAGGTCACAAGTGCAACTCCGCATTTCCCTGTGGCTCTTGCATAACCTTCTGCCGCATGCACAGCTGCTTGCTCGTGTCTTACAAGGTAGTGCTTAATATCCTTGCAGTGATACAATGCTTCGTAAATGTCTAGAATCACGCCACCAGGGTAGCCAAAAATGGTTGTAATTCCCTCTAATATCAAGGATTTTGTAAATATTTGTGCACCAGTCAATTCCCTAGTCTTAATTTCATTTATCATTAAAAAGTTTACTCCAGCTTATCGTTTCAAATTATTTCAAACACTTGGTTCTAGATGAATTGCGATATCAGTGTTGTTTAATCGATCTTCAATTCTTTCTTCTATTTTATCACAAAGAGAATGTGCGACAGAGATTTTCAACTCTTTGTTTACAATTAATGTAATTTCAATGTTTTTTTTCAACCCTGCTTTTCTCGTTCTTAAACTTTTCAATTCTATAATCTCATTTCCAAAAAAATCAGCCAAAATTTCTTTGATTTGTGATACTTCATTTTGACTTAATGATGCGTCCAGTAGGTTGTCTTTTGAGCTTTTGCAAATTTTAAGACCTGTTGTAAAGATTATTATTGCAACCGCAATAGCAATAATAGGGTCAAAAATTATGTTTCCTGTTATTTTTACAAAAAGAAGCCCGAAAAATACGGCCAAAGATGAATACACGTCAGTTCTAAGATGTTCTCCATCTGCGTATAAAGCTACCGAATCAGATTTTTTTGCAATCTTGAACAAATACTTGCTTACAAATATATTTGCTAAAACCGAAATAAACATTACCAAAAGCCCTATGTTTACTTCTATTCTTTCAAGATTTGGAGTTATTATTTTCTTTACTGCTTCAAAAATTATGTAAAATGCAGCTAAAATTATTAACAAACCTTCGGCTAATCCCGCAAAATCTTCATATTTCCCATGTCCATATTGGTGGCCAAGGTCTGCGGGTTGTGATGATTTTGAAATTGAAAAATAGGCTATAAATGAGGCTAATAGGTCCGAACATGAGTGTATTGCTTCAGAAATAATCCCTATGCTGCCGGAGATGATTCCTGCGAGGATTTTTAAAATAATCAAGCTCGAATTTGACAAGATTGAAATAAGGGCTGCTATTTTCTTTTCTTTGTTAAACTGTTTTTCCAAACCCCGTCCTCCTGGTTGTCCTTTTATTGCTTTAACGTATCAATTTTATTCTGATATATCAAGCATGGAACCTTTTTGTTGAGAATCTTTTTTAGAGTAGGCTGTATTCATTTTTAAAGTTTTATTTGTTTTTTTTAGCTTTGCCGCTACTTCTGAATGCATGCTTTTTAGAAATTCAAGGTTGTTTGCTTCTATTTCTTTTAATTTTGCTTCAATTTCAATCATCTCTTGTTTTTCTTCCTCATTAAGAGTGACAGTCTTTTTTGTCAGTGCGAATTTTGCTATTAAAGTATCTTTGTACTGTAGCTTTGAAATAGCTTCATTGTATTCTTCTTTATCAATCATTGATTTTATTTCATCGGCAAGATTGAAAAATTGTTTATATATTCCCTTTAGCTGTTCAAATTGAGTCATTAAAATCATCCTTGTCTTCTTAGTATTCGTCGTCATCATCATCATCATCATCATCATCGTCTGAGCTCTTGCGTAGCAATTCTTCTTGCTTTCTTTCTGTATTGGCAATATTTATTGCTTTTTGCCAAGTTTCTCTTAATGACTTTAAGTGTTTTAGAACTTCATCTACTTTTTTGATATTTTTTTGAAGATTTGCCTCAACAAGTGTATTGTAGTAATATTCGTAAAGTCTGTATAGGTTTGTGGCTAAATCTCCTCCCTGTTTCATATCTAAAGTGCTCATAAATTCAAGAATTATATTTTGGCATCCTGTCAAATTGTTGTGAATTTGTTCAATATCTTCAGTTTCCATTGCTATTTTTGCTTTGTTCAAGAATTGTATGGCTGCATCATATAATAGTATCAAAAGTTTTTCGGGAGAGGCTGTTTCTACCGAGTTTTTTTGGTACTGTTTTAAATAGGGATTTGCTGAGCTCATATTAACCTTCTTTTATATTTTTCTATTTACTATAATGCCTGATGCACTATCTAGTTTGGAAATAAGTTGCATTAAATCAGATGCACTTATTGTTTCTATTATTTTACTTTCTTTGTTGTTAAAAAGTTCTACCATTTCTGTTTTTGGGTTTATTCTGACAGAAAATTCTTTAGCATCTTCTGTTTTAAACCTTTTTTCGTCAAATTTTTCTTTAAAATCGTTTTGCTCATCTTCTTTGAGATTCTCCTCAAAGGAACCTCCACCTTGACTAGAGCCGTCTTCTTTTCTTTCAACCCCTTTTTCCTTTGATAATTCACCTATGTCTTTTATCTTAAATTCAAGACCTTTGCCTGCTAATTGCTCAGCTTGATTTGCCATCTGTGCAGATGTTACTTCTTTATGCAGGCCTAAGTTAGCCATTGATAATCCGTCTATACCCATATTGTCCTATCTTAAATTTTGTTTACAAATTGCTTTGTGTTAATATTATAGTATATAATTTCAAAAAAAGAATACTTTGGAGGGTTTATTTTGAAAAAAAATATGTTGGCACTATTTATAGATAAATTATTACTGTTTCCTTTATGGGTAAAACAGATTATATATTTGCGTTTACATCAAAATCTTTCTTTGTCTTTAAGTGAAGATTTTATTTCAACAAGAGAGGATAATATCTTTCATCTTTATGTTCCAGTTTTGTCTTTTTTAGGGAAACAAGAATTAGCGGAAAGAAGAAGTGGCCTTGATGATAATTTATACAATTTTTTGACTTACGTAGAGCAGGGGCTTAATCTGCTTGAGATCTCTATGAATAATTTTTGGACTATGGAAGAAGTCGCCAAATATTTCATATTATGTTTGGATCAAAATTATGTTAAAACCCCGGAGTCTGTCTTTGTATATGCTATGGCAGGATTTATTGCAGGTAAATTTAGAACAGGAGAGTATTTCAAGCGTTCGGATAAAATTAATGTTAATCAATTAGAAAGAGCTATTTTGGTTCAAAAAGAATCAATTAAAGATAATAAACCGCTCAAAATTGCTGAAATTATGATTAATTTGGGCTATATTACCGAAAAAGATACAACATCTTTATTGTTAATAAAAGATGAAGCTAAAAATAGGTTTATTTTGGATGCTTCCATCGTTCCAGAACAGTATAAAACTGCTGTTTCTGATATAAAACCCTATGAAGATGAAATTGCGAAGTTAAATGAGCAGAACCGATTATTGAAAGAGCAAATAAATAGGGTGTTGGCTTTTATTAAGAAAAATGGTTAACCTAGAATCATCAAGATTTTATAAACCGATAAAAGTCCTTGAATATTTAAGGGATGGACTTGTTGAGCAAGAACATTTTGGCTTTTTTGTAAAGGTTTCGACAGATGTTTTCAGATTAGGTGAGGATATGAATTATCCTTACTTTTTGCGTTCCTGTGCAAAACCTCTTCAGGCAAGTCTTTTAATTGATTACGGCTTAGATGAATTTTACAATATGAGAAGTGATGAAATTGCCCTTTGTTGTGCTTCTCATGCCGGCGAACCCTGTCATGTTGAAGTGGGTCAGAGGTTGTTGGCAAAAATTGGGCTGGATGAAAGTTGCCTAAAATGTGGGCTACATAAACCGCTGAGCAAGACAGAGCAAAATAAATTGCTAATCTCCGGTGAAAAGGAGAATGTTTTTCAGAATAACTGTTCAGGAAAACATATTATGATGCTTGGAATTTGTAAAAAGATGGGCTGGGACTTGAAAACTTATGATGAAATAAATCATCCTCTTCAGAGTGCAATCAAAAATAAAATCTACGGGCTTTGCAAAGTGAATGAGAATTATCCTATAACAAAAGATGGCTGCGGGGTTCCGATTTGTTCTATGCCTTTAGAAAATATGGTTAGAGGGTTTTTAAATTTATTCTTGGATGAAAAATATTTAAAAATTCGCAACGCCTTTCTTGAAAATCCTTATTTAATTGGCGGTGAAGATAGATTAGACACTGCAATTATGAAAGTAAATGATAATTTGATTGCGAAAGTTGGTGCAGGCGGACTTTGTATTGTTGTTAACCTTGAAAGTAAAGAAGGTTTGATTATAAAAATTATGGATTGCGATATGAAGGCTCGTGCGATTGCTCTTATTGCTGCACTGGGACAACTTAATTGGCTTGACGAGAAGATGCTGGCACACCCGTTAATCCAAGCACAAAACAAAATCGATATTCTAACCCTTCACGGAGAAAAAATTGGGTTCGTTCGGACTTTATTTGAGGTTTAAATATATTTTGATATGTTAAAAATAATTAAACATTTTTAATGTAAGTAGCAACTTTTTTCTTTAGGTGGTTTTATCCGCTTACTGTATACCAAATGGAAGTAGTGTTGAATATTAGTGATAGCAAAAATCCCTTTTAAAATAGCTAATATTTTTGGAAAGCGTGCCGATAAAACCGGTCAATCTGTGGTGTGTACAGTTAAAAATGAGCTTACTCGAAGTCCTGGAAAAGACGTTATTTTATTTACTAAACGTGAATTTTGTAAAAATTTCCTTGCAAATAACCCTCAAGTAGAAAATGTTATTAAGAAGGCAAAATTTGAACAATACGGACAGAATGGGCTACCTTTAAAATATCCGAGAAAAGAATTTATTAATGATTTTAATATTGTAATTAAAGATTTAGAGGCTGATAACAAAAATGAATTATTCAAAAAACTAGGTATGACAGCCAAGTTTGACGAACAAGGAACATTTATTTCTTACGAAGGTTTTCCGAAATTAGAAAATTTAGATTCTCAAAATCCTTTGCATAAGCAAATTTCAAATATTATAAATAAATTTACCCAAGAAAATGAAGTGATTACAAATAATCCCGCTCTTAATAAAACAATGAATTCAGTTTTAAAAGAGTTCCCTGAATATGCAAATGTA
>Ga0302271_10002676_pt1 | contig 15803 bp, 14 predicted proteins | sample III_Bog_N1_1_FD_198767 | JGI IMG/M metagenome (GOLD analysis project Ga0302271, IMG submission 198767) | Peat permafrost microbial communities from Stordalen Mire near Abisko, Sweden - III_Bog_N1_1 | ecosystem: Environmental > Terrestrial > Soil > Wetlands > Peat | place: Sweden: Abisko...
TTATTGACTGATGGAATTAGTAAAATTTAAGGAGAGATTTGCGAAACTAGCTTTTACTGCTTCTGAGTAATAAACAATGAATTCGATAAATGGCTGAAACAGTTTTTATTGATGATTTTAACCAGCTCACAGTTGGATTGTGCTTCTACTCTCGCTTCCATCTTCTTAGACAATATAAACCGAGCTGGTATTTCCTAGCTCAAAGCTATGAACATATGATCTCGCTTAGCTTTTACCAGGATATTTCCTCTTTTGTTATCTTTCTTAACTAAATGATGTTGCTAAAATTCAGTTTGATAAATAGCATATTAATACAGTTTTTAGCTGAGTAATGTGTAGTTCTCCTTATCCTCTTTCTCCTACTTTAGCTTAATATTCTAAGTTTTGTTCTCTATTTCTTATCCCCTCCCCCCAAATTATTAATCAGAATAGGAATCTGGCAGTAATTAAAAGTACAGTCCCTTCGAAATTAATTACATTAGTTCATCTAATTACTTCTACAGTAAATTGTTTAATACTGAAGCTACAGCCTTCTAATTGTTTGTTAACTAAAACTAAATAAGTTATCTTGTTAAAATAAAAGACATACAGACTCTGAGAGGATGTATGCTTTGAAATAAACAAGCAGCTGATTCGATTGTAAGAACAGGCTGATATTTATTGAAAATTGAATTTTATTATCAACACTATTTTCATTGCCTATTTTGTTTGGTTTCATTGAGTCAGAATTGTTTCTTTGAGTTGAAAATAGCAAATAAATACTTAGTTATAAAATCTTATTTTTTAGCTTTTAATGAGTTAAGTTGCCATTCATGAGACTGCCCATGGACAAAAAAGTTAAAACAAACTGAGAAATCAAAGAACCAATATTGCAATGATTGTTTCCTTACTGAAAGCAAATAACACCCAAAACATACATATTTTTAGAATTCATTATGTATAAATACTGCATCTACTTTCGCCATACTAGAAATTTCTCATATTGCCTTTCATATCATATGTATATCCCAATTTACACTATTAAAGATATTCTTGAAGGTTTTTTCTAATTAGCTAGTTTCAGGAGTAACGTTCAAATGAAAAACATCAGCTAATTATTTATATTTTAGATTGTTAAATTCTTTTATTTCTGGTAGTTCCTAAAAATTAGAGTTAATAATCCTATTCAACATGTTAAGTACATCACTCTGAAACATTATTTTATCCGATTTTAACAGTTTCTGTAGTTCAGGATGCTTTTTCTTGCAATGGTTGCTCTCCATTGCGTTTATCAGGTAATGGTATGCAAATATTATTTTCCAGTTAATTTTTGTGTAAAACTTAATGGATTCTATGCAAAACGAAAAGTGTTATGGTTCCACCACTTTGACAGTAGCTGATTTGTTATTCAGTTGCTTGCTCACAAGGGCATTAATGAAATCGTAGAAAGGATAGAGTGGATCCTTTTCATATTCTTCTCGGTCTTAGGGCATTACTTCGTCTTCCAAAAGCCTTTTATTGTGTTTGTTTAACTAATCTGGCTGGTTTATCTCTTAGATGATCTGAGAAACTTAGCTAACTTAGCTTTATTGGAATTGTTATTACTGCTAAAGAATCTCTTCTTGCTCTGCTTTTGGAAAGAAAGAAGAATAGAAGAATCCCGTGTTGGTTAACGAATAATTCAGAGATACTGACTGAGAGCTTGAAGATGCTATGAAGTGTTCTTCCCAATGTTATTATTGCTGTAATGGCTGCTATTGCTCTAGATGTTAACCTCTTAATATTACAGGTTATTGCTGTAGTTCCTGAGATTGTTGCGGATTCTGTTTTTCCTGTAGTTTAGTTTCATTTTGCAACTACTATTACAGCTAAATCTATTATTGTTATTGTTATTCGGATTATTTTTACTGCTGAAACTGTTAGGAACTTGATTTATCTTAATGATACAGCTAATCGTAATTAGAGAGTATCTAATCGAGACGTTAGACAACATCTTCGGCTGTAATGCGATCATTTGGGTTGATTTTCATGCATTTAGATATTAATTTATCTACTTCACATTAAATACCTTCGCAGTATTTCAAAGAAGTGAGCGCTTTATTGTGCTGTTTAAACTACTTGATTTGCTTAGCGACTTCTATTTAAGTTGGAGCGGCAAAATATTGTTCGCCTTCTAAAAGCTCGTAGATAATGCAGCCTAGTGCCCATACATCGCAAGATCTGTCTTTATGCACATCTTAGTCACTGAACAACTCCGGCACCATATACGAAACAGTCCCTACAATACTGCTCATGAATTCTCCTTGTCTAGCCAATCCGAAATCCCCAATTTTCATAATCACAGAACCGTATGGACCCTGCTTCACGAACACATTCTCAGGCTTCATATCGCGATGGCTCAGCTCAAGGCTGTGCAGCTCTTAAACACCATTGGCAATTTGCCTTGAAAATATGAGAGCGTCACGTTGCGTTATCTTGTTATTGTTATTTTGAGAGAACATATAGAGATCGCTTCCTTCACAAAGCTCCATGATAAGATAATATATGTCTTGACTCTCCTAGATGACTTCTACTACTGTCATCAGGTTCGTGACTTATTTTTGGCTGATTAAAAGGCACGCTTACATCTCCTATTCAAAATACAAGTTCTTCTGCCCACTTCCTAGTTAAAAATAAAGCACAAACAATGGATTCACTCTTTCCATCTTTGAAATGATAGTTATGGTTATTCTCAACCGTCGTATGCGAATCTACAGATCTATTTCAGTGCGAACTAGACGCCGTCTTCTATTCGCTAGCAGAGAAACACTTTGCTGATGGCTCCTTTACCTATCTCCTCACCAGTCACATACACTCCACGCTAACCTTTGAGTTCTTTTGGCAAAGGTACACTGAACATTCCAAAGATCTAGAAGATTTATGATACTATTTGATTTTAATAATAAGAGACGTCCTTTTAATTAAGCGCTTATCCTCTTTTGGAGATGAAATTTTGAAATAAACGGGAAAATTATTGGAAAAAATAGCAAATCTAATATACTTACAAGCAGGTTTAATATCTAAAAAGTTAGTTTAAAAGAATGAAAAGAAGAAAAATCTGCTTTATTAGAGATTATCATGTTAAAAGATCAGAGTTACTACCCAACTAAGAGGAAGATTTGCCTGACGATTTCTTGTTTTGAGCAGCTATTTATCCATTTTAAGAGAGTTTCAATGCTAAACTGCTATGATTGCTGCTTCTTTGCTCTTTGGGGCATGAAATTGCTAGATATGCTTGTGCCTAGACTAACACCCTTAGCAGCATTTTATTAATTCAGAATGTTATTGTAACTTATTATATTTTGAGAAGTCGCATTACTGCTGCTGTAGCTATTTTCTGATTTGTCAAAGAAAATCAAAATGGACTCCATTTAATTTTTATCGAAGGTGTCTTGATATCTGCAGCAAATGGCCACTCTTAAAGCTAGCTTTAGGATCTTTAATTATTCCTCAGCTGAAGGACAAATCTTGTACTTTTCTTTGAGGGCATTGAAAATATTAGAGAGGTACTGAGAGAATTAGCTATCAAGATCTTTAGCATGCTTGCGATCTAGTTCAGTAATACTGTTGTGGGATATGCTGTAAGTTAATTCTCCCTTCAATTCTTCCCATTCTTGGTGCATTTATCTTGTCTTAAAGTGTCTATCGATTTCGCTGCTGACTAGACGCCCTTTTACCTTTTCGTTTTGTGAGTTAGATTCACATTTAGCTCTTTCATTTTGACAACTCGCTTAGATAGTCTGCTGATTCTTATCAAGGCTCAGAGGATTTTCATCTTAAAAAGAAGGTGTTTCTTGCAATGTCTGCTTGTTTGACTGGGCATTACTGAAAAATTGCTCAGCAGGTGATTTCTGATTGCTAGGAGGATCTTCAAAGTTGCACTGGATTTCTTACAGCAAATTACCAGGGCTGCACTCAAAGAAGAAGAACTTTGACTCCTGCTCGTCGATTGACTGCTTGATGTCTTGATTCTAAACCAGAGTCTGACTCAAATAATACTATGTGAAGATCCGCTCGAGATCTTTCTTTAGAACATCCACAAACTTTAAGTGGTAAGAGCAACTCAAAAACTTTATGAAATCTGCAGAATCGACTCTCAAGAAGTTCTCATTCTTCTCTATTTTTATCAACAACGTCTTGCTTAAGTAAAAGCTCATTTTTAGGGCTGCATACTCTGCCAAGATCATTTAAGAATACCCAATAATCGGCTGGAGATAATCATAATATGCGTTCTTCACAAGACGGATGGTCTCTTCGATGAAGCGATATCTAAAGATGTTTTAAATTGATTAGGAGAATCAGAATAGAAAGAGTAGTTTATTAATTAGTTAACCTGTAAATCTCGAGGTCATAGAGAGTGGATATGCTTCTTTTTTGGTTGTCTGTTTCTTAGTTGGGAGTAGGAGAAGGCCGAGGGATAGAGATAACACTGGAGAGACAGTAAGAGTCTATTTGCTTTAAATAAGGGTCTTGGTTGGTCTTGAACTGGAAATCTACCATCTTGCATGCTTTAAGAATGCAAAACTCAGGGATGTTATTCACTTCTTTGTGAAAGGAATCAAATTCCTCAATATTTTCAAAGTCAGACTCAGATTCCATCAAGCACATCTTTTGAGGCGATGCTGCTAGTCCCCCTACAAGTATCGCTGCCCCTTCTTAATTCTTCTTATGACCAAGTCTCATTTTACTGAAGGTACTCAGTGTCATTGGGCTGAAATGTGTGCCCTCTGCAATAAAAGAGTAGCCTTCGATGTCAGGCAAAATCCCGTTTGGAGATTGGGGATGAAGAAAGTTATTGATATTGTTGTTCTCAGCTTTACGGACTGCAGTGGAAGTCAGGGGAGTTTCATTTATGATTATATTTTTGCTGATAAAATTATTATTGTGATTGCCAGCATCTGAGTTAGCGCTGAGGATCATTTAGTTGAAGCTTGGGACTTGCTATCTAAGCTTTGGAAACAGAATCCCAAGATCTAAGCCAAGAGCTAGATCCTAGCATGGCTAGAGATCTTTATCCTGCGCATTCAGATCAATTGCAGAAGTCAAATCCTATGCGAAATCTATTGTTTCCACTGGAAAATTGTTGACTTGTGAGGGTTTCTTGGAGGATGAGCGTCGTATTTATCCAAGATTCTGATTTAAAAATGTTTACCTTTCAGCGACTTCTTCAACATCCCCAGAGTACATAGATCGAGCAGAAACACCTGGCAATCCAGTGAGATTCTACACAAAAGAAGTTCGAAGAAGAGTCGGAGAGTGATTCAGCAGAGTCTTCTCAGCCTGAAGATAAAATAAGAATGACTCTTCCATGTTGAAATTCTTGATCTTCAGAAAGATTCTGTGCTTACAGAGCTGCGTGAATGTCATACGGTTCTTGCTCTCGTAAACGAAAAGTCCAGAAAATATTTCTGAGATCATTGTGAAGAAATCCTACTGCGTAGTCTGCAAAATAGCTGGCAATTCCAGTGATTTGTCCTTGATAAAAACAGCTAAGTTAAAGACATTTCCATTGTGTGTGTATTTCCTGATTTCCTCGATATCCTTGAATGGCCATGTTCCGAATAACATGAAGAAGAATAACACACCTAGGCCCCAAATATCGCAGAGATGACTAATCGAATCAGATTAATGCTCATAATTCTCAGGTGATAGAAACTCCCTCATTTAATAAGTTGCTTCTTTTCCACGATAAATCATGTAGATTCCATAGTCTGTGATCTTCGGTTTGCCGTTGTGCATGAGGATATTCTGTGGTTTGAGGTTCCTATGTTCGATATTGTTTGCGTGCAGAAACTTAAACCCGTTTAGGACCTAAGCAAACAAATCCACTGCTTTGTAGCTATCTAGTCTCCGATTTGGCTGCTTGCACATGTACTGCAAGAGATTCCCTTAGTTGCAGTATTCCATGGCAATAAATAAATTTAGAGGATTCTGGAAGAATTCAAATACTCTGACGACATTAGGATTCGCTTTCTCAGTGCCCTGCAACTTCTACATCAAAAGAACAAAGTTATTCAGATTATCAATCTGATTCATATTGATCATCTTTATCGCATAAGGCCTTTTGTCCTTGCTCGCCTTGAACACAGAACCTATGCTTCCATTGCCTTCAGAAAGCAGGAAGTTATACCCATTCACACAGATGTCGCTTTCACACTCAGACATAGTGATCCTTCCAATCTAATTAGTTCCAAGATTCAAGCCTTGTGTTCACAAATAAACACAGAAGTAAAACAGTAGTCAATAGTTTGAAGGGGCTAAACAGCAGCAAGCTTTAGGACACTTCTAGGAAATATCCTTCCAATGCGTTTTGTTCAAGAAGGGAAACTTTTTTGTTTTGAAGAGAGTGAAACCCACACCAAAGAAACCTAGTTGTTTGGTTATTTCGTCACCCCTCTGGTCTAATATATCTTCTGATCCCGCTCTCAGAGCAATAGAAACAAGATAATAGTGTATTTCTAAATATTGAGCGATCTCCTTCTCTCAGATTAATTATTGTTCAATCTCTTGAGAAATGCGAAGTGTCTGAAACATTCAATTTCACATAAAATCTCTCCTAATAAGTGTATTACAGCTGATTTGAAATGAATAATTAATAGCATAATATTTCTATAGCTCGAAAGAAACTACTTTAAGCAATTTCTAAGTGATTGTCTTTGAGTAACAATCGAAATAAATCCCATATTATTTCAATTTAGGCTAAAAGTTCAGAAGAATAATTAAAAATAGTTCTTCAAAAAATAGCTAAACTAATTAAAGAATGAGAATAAGCATCCTACATTCAAAGCAGGAGATTCTAGCCAGCTCATGACAAAACACACGCACACACAAATATATCTTGAAATTGCATTATTATCTCTCAACCTGCAACTCTAATTCTCATTTTTATGTTTCCAACAACTAGTATTACTTTAAAATTTCTTGTTTACAAAGCACAAATCACACAAATAAATGCATTATTAGTTCATTATTGTTGACATTCTGCTGATAATATTTCCTCTTCTTGTTGACTCTTTAGATTCATTTAATACTATCCCTGTTTTCATGCTAAATCTTACAACAACTTAAGATCTGGATCTTCGTAGTCTTAGTAAGCCTTTGATAGAGTTTATTTATCTATTTCTTCTTCCATTTGGTTTGCATTACCATTATTCGATTAAATATTACCCCTATTATTCTATGGACTTTTAGCTTAGCCATACTATTGCTATTTTTCATTTTATTCAAAGATGCCACACTCTCTTTCAATTTCTTTGAGCTGCTACTCAATCTCTTGGTCATTCTCTTAGCCCATAGCATTGACAGCAGCAAAGGCGTCAGCTATTTCTTTTTCACGGGCATCTGCTTCTTCAAAGTTCTCTTTGATTTCTTCAAATGCTGAGACATCAACTTAATTCTATCTTGCAGCAGTTATCCCTTAAGATAGCACTGTCATGACGCGCTTATTGTTGATGGCTTCCTCGACTTGAAGCTGGTTCTTCAGCAAAGTGCTCTTTTTATTGTGCAGCTGCTCACTCAAAGTTGAGAGAAGTTTGTTCTCCTTAGCTAATTGCATCTTTTTGTTTGGGTCAGTTGCAGCTGAGAATTTCTTCTTAATGAGTTCTTGCTGTAAAGCATACTTAGCAATGTCGTTTTCAAGCAGTTGCATGTTCAAATCAATGTCAGAAAGGACTTGCATGTTTGCGAAATGAGCTGGATCCACTTTATCAATCCGCTCTCTGTCGTAGTAGACTACTTTGTTCCCTGTAACAGCTTGTTGATATGTTCTAATAGTGCCTTCTCTTTCTAGGAGTTCCATGAACAATTTAACCTCACCGATACTCACGACTCCAGCGCTTTCGTTAAGTTTATTGAATAGATCTTTTTCATTACAGAGATGGCCACGAATCCAATTGACATTGCTATTCAAATAGCTGAGAAATCGCTGGTAAGATTTCTACAGCAACTTCTTATTCACTATGAAATCGATATCTTCGCCGGAGGAAAAGCTGTTTGATACAGTTAGGTTTGGAAGATTTGCAGTGTTAGAGTTACTGAAGCTATTAGTATCCTTATTGTTTCTCCAGGCTTTGATATAATTAAATGGGTTTAGCTTGGATAGGAAAGAAGCATTGTTGTTATTGTTAGGTGAATTCATATTCCCAAGAGCACTATTTTCACTGTTTTTTTGAAGTTAGTTTTTAGTTTCTAGTTGTAGATCCATGTCCAATTGCTTCATCAGTTTGAGTTTATCCCCTGCTTAAGCATACCCTGAATCTTCAGCTAATTCCTGAATGACTTTGCTGAGTCCTAATGGTTAAAAACCATTTAAGTTAAATATACCTTGCAGCTCCTCTGTAGAGACAATGCAACTCTTGAAGTACTTCTCCATGACTCTTTCAATAGTCTTATTCCAGAACTCATTCATTTTCTGCTTTTACTCTGGGAATTCGTACTGCGAGTAATAAGGAATCAACGATCTCTTCTCTTTAAACTCTTCCAAAGACAGCAAGCACTCCGCAAGGTCATCGCCTACCCTACTCAGGTGATTTGGTTTTATGAAATTGCTTTTGGCAGTGATACTTGAGCTGCTTGCATTGCTGTTGGTTTCTTCCTCCATTGGATTTTCTTCCCTTCAAGCTAGCACTTTTGAATGGATTAATCTAATTTATCAACAACCTAGCCAACCAATTATGAAAAGTGAATTAATTTATTTTCGAATTTTGTTTTCTTTTTTTTCGGATGCATTTTCCCTCCAACCTAAGTAATTCCTTTCTTTTGCCCTTCCCACACTTCTTGCGAATTTTCATTCTCATCAGAATCCTTATCCTTAACTTCTTAGTCAACTAAGAATATAAAGCAATTACATTCATACTATTTTCTCTCTTTACACACCTTGTCTCCATTCATATTTCTAACATTTTGTAATAGTTAATTTCATGAAATTTTATTTATTTCATGGTTTTATTCGATTATCCTTCATTGTTTTTACTTTCTATCATCCATAAGTATTAGTTCTTATTATTAAGTAATTATCTATTAAAACTTAGTAAAATACAAGAATTATCTAAATATTCATTGTTTTTGCATGTTTGGATATCAAATCATACTATTTGAAATCAAATCTCACTGCAAGTTGGTTTTGCAGCTTGGGGAATTGTATTTTAGATTGAATTAAGAAACAAAAACACAATTTGAAATTAGTTGTGGCAGTTATCCTTAAACTGAATTGAATTGAATTGAATTAAATTTAATTTGAATTTGAATGATATTTGTATTAATTACCCACCAAATTCGTTGTTCTTTTTTTTGGTTTTATTATGGTAGTTGGTAAGTATGTGTTTATCTCTTTCTCTCTCTTTTATCTTTTTGCATAAATGGGGGGTTGTAATAATAAATCATCCTCATGGTGACTAAAATGACCATGGTAAAATTATCAATCGGTTGTTGGCAGTAATGATGTTAGAGCAATTCAGAGAGTCTTAAAATCAAGCACTCCTTCTGTCGCTATCATAAGCAAGCATCCACCAAACAAACACTTAAAATTAGGGGGGTGTTTATAATAATAATATCAAATGTTTGCAGCTCAATCGTGTTGGCTTCGCAAAGAATGCATTCCTTCTGAACCGTCATTCCAGGAATGCATTTAAAAACTATTTAGTTGTTTGCATGCAAAAGTTAAGGAGTTCATCTGTGGAATAGACCAATTTTTGCAAATCAAGAAGAACGAGCTAGAGAATCCCCTGTTTGACGCATCTATTACAAATAGATAGCAAGTACAAACACGTCCATCGTTATTAGAATTGGATCTCGCTCATTGCTCTTCGTAGGGGTTTCTAAAAAACTCAATTATATTATTTGCAGTGGGCATCAAACGAGCAAGGATAGTGTCTGACAACATCAACTTCAAATAATGAGAGCTATTGCAGTGCCTATCGTTGCTACTTTTATCTTTTGCATGCTGTTAGACAACGGCTAACAAAGAAGAAATCACATGAATGTGTTTCATTTGTCAGTGCCTGTTTTTTTCTAAAAATTAATTATTTTGGAAGAAACTAAGATTTAAATTTGATTGGGGATAAACTCTAAAAACTCTAATTGGACTTTTTCCGTTGTGAAAACAATCAAATAATTAATAAGAACTTTGATTAAAGATAATAATTTTCATATTTTAATCAAAAAATTTGTTCAATTGTTTGTAGATATTCCCCTTAAATATTATGGGTGGGCTTCAAAATTTATTAAAACAAAATTTGAAAATTCGTTGTATCCCCAGCAAATCCCTGGTTCATAACAAGAAATATGCACACATTATTGAAAAAGTAAATGAGCTGCTTGTCTTAGTCGGTAAGAGTTAACTTCAAGATCCTAATATTGCTTAATAGCTTTTAAAATGTTGAAATAAATCTAGGATGTTAGAAGAAATCAATACAGACTTTGAAGCATTCCCCTCAATTGTACTTATCGCTTGCTATGAAATATCTTCTAAATCGAATAATTAATACCTAATAGTATTATTGAATCTCAAAATCTGCTCAAAATATGACAATTTGAGGGTAACTCAATCCAAAAAAAGAAGAACAATACTAACTGTAACTGGATGCCACTTAAATATTGTTTATTCTTTTACTTTCATTTGACACTGTATAACAATGAAGTAATCACACTTAGAAAACCTACCGATCCTATTTTATATTTCTCGTTTGCTGTCTTGAAACTAACTCTTGCTGAACTTATTCACCCACAGAGAAGAAACACGAAGATGAGAAGAATAAGGAACTTAAAATGGAAGCTTTAGTTGAAAACAAGAGAAAACAAACAAGTGCAAAAACTACATATGGCTGGTTGGTGCTAAATAGAGCTACATATTGACTCATTCGTTTGTCATTCTACTTGTTCTTCAGCTTTTTAGAAAAGTATTATGCTAAACGAGTATTCATTCGAAGAATTGGCTGTGAATTCTTTGAATACACGCATAATATCGAGCAGCAATGTCTTGGGAGTTGTTGGCCCATGGTTGACAGCGAAGTTCTTGCAGCCATCCAGCTCATAAAGATTATTTTCTTTAGGCACCAAGCACACAAAATGATGAGGGATAACATCAGGATCATCCTCTCTGTCTTTTTCAAGTTCTGTTTCACCTTAATTGACTGCTTGGATGTGCTGCTCTTGGAGCTATTTTTACACTACAAGCTGTTCTGCCCTTTCTTCGGGAGTCATGTTTCTTGTGGTTTCTAGGAAATTACTAAGAATGGATTCTTCTTTGAGAACATCCGCATGCTCGCCGATTGCATTCAAAGCTGCATGGATGATTGCAATGCTTCCACAAGCATTTTGAGCATACTATTTCATGAAGTAAAGATCTTTAGAAATAACTTATCCATCCTTTTCAATTTTATCAGATTATTCTTTAGTCGCTGCTGAGTTCTTTTCGTCTAATGGGAAGATTAGCAGTGCAGATAAGGTTCTTTCACTCATTGCTTTGAGCGCTTCCTCGTCGGTATCATAGAGATCTGCGAAAGTGTATTTGCTGGTGTTGATTCCTAGTTTCTCTCCATATTCGTTGAGAACTTCTGGATTGCTTTCGAGGGCCATCCAGTCACTGCTGTTCACTACTTGATTCATATTTTGCTAGTTTTCTCTTTTGGTCTGCTCAAGAACTCACACAGATACTTTAATTAATTATTTTTTGTTTATTCTCATCTCCGAAAGCTAGCAAACTGGTGTTAAATCAATAAACAATATTAGCACTCCCATAGAAAGCTTGCTGCCAGTTTTCGAAAGCCTTGATCTAGACGAGATGCTAGAGGAATGTTCTCTCTTTCTGATCTTGGAAATGATCTTCTATTGTATTTTCGATCGGTATGATCAAGTAATAGATAAAAAACAATGTAAACGAGCATTCAATTAGTTGCAAAGAGTATTACTTAATAAACTCAAAAGCTTTCAAACCAAGATAATTCAATTCAAAAGAAACAGATTTTAAAAAGTTCGATTGATATTTATTATGATTAGAATCTTAATAAACCAATCCTTCGTTAAGCAAATAATACAAATCGTTCTGCTTCAAATTTTATGTAGAAGAATGGTTACTTTTATATCAACTTAGAAAGTAGTAATCTCTTACAAGAGACTAATTCAATAATAATTGTTTTTAAATAAAACATAGTTGTATTGATGTAATTATAATACTGTTACCAAATCAAAAGTAAGTATGTTTTTAATCAATTCAGTTTGATCATCTAATTTTATCATCACTCCTTTTAGATGTAGAAATTATGTGGATTAGCCCATCCCATAGTGAAGAATCCCTTGTTTTTCTTAAATCCTAAGACACTGAGATAGAACTTTAAGGGAAAAAAAATATTCAGCTTGCAAATATGATGATGTTTTAGAATGATTTAATCTTCCAAGAATAATCAAGTCAAAAAAAGTAAATGGTATTTTTATTTTCAGCTCTATGGTACACTAGATGCAGAACTGATGAGATGGATTTTTGAGGAGAAATCATTAAAAATATCCTTGTACGTTATCCAAAAACTGCGACGCCAGAACGTCTTAAAAATAGTGAAATGTATTCTTACTCTTTCTGACGCACAACGGGGTTATTCAAGAATAATCTTGTAAAAGAAAAAAAAAGATCTAAAGATCGAATTATCTCATAAAAAATAATAATCAGCAGTTTTCAGTTCATGAGAAAAAGAAAACTTAGTATATTCTTTTTTTACAGATCATTTTCCAAGCTAAATAAGATCTTTATTGGAAAATACAGTATTTTAAAAATGTAATTTGTTTATTTTATTTGATAAGAAACCGAAGCTTGAGGTGATTAAGGCGAAGTTCTTTATGGCTAAAGTAGTGGTGTCATTGATTTGCAGTGAAAAAATAATTCATTTTGAATTCTCTTAGTACATTGGCTCAACACATTTAGAATATTCTTCTAAAAGGAGCTAAATAAGGCTGCCTTTGCTGAGAAGAGAGCAACAGAGGGAGCATTGATAATCATAGAGCTGGAGTATCAGAAAAGACAAATTGCGTGAGGCACTATCATATTAATGAGTGGAAAATAGATTTCATCATAGTGTCGTTCGTCTATGTTATTTTCCTGCTTTTGCTTCCACTCATCACTAAGAAAGTTATCACACTAAACAAAAAGAATATTTTTGTCTCTCAAGTCAAATTGTCTCACAAATAATGACCAAATAACATAAATTAAAAGAAAATTTAGAGCTTCTCCATTCAAATACTATGTAGGTGAAAGAGAATAATTAAAAGACTAGACTTTAGCAAATTAATTATTCCAAAACTGAGGGGTAATAGAGTAGAATCTTTCTAATTTTATTGTACTAGCTGATTTCACCATGCTATCTAAAATAACAAACTGAAATTGAGAAAACTGTCTAAGAATTTAGATGATTCTATTTCTTCACAATGTTTTTTTGACAATAAAACTTGGAACAAACCAAAAGCTGCTGTGCATGCCTGAAAATATCTCAGCTAAAGAGAATGGAGAGTGTGAAACATAAGAGATAGCAGAGAGAAAGAGAAAGAAAATGAGCTCAGTGTTTTATGATACTGAAACAGCACTCTCTTTATGGTAAAGGCAACATTTTTTGAGAAATATTGTAACAGAATTATGATCAATTTGCATGAAGCTCAAACAACCAAGTAATCTTATGAATGATCAAAGCTACATAAACAAATAAAAATGAATTCAAATCTCTAAGTTATTGGTATAACAAATGAGCTTCTGAGTCTATCACTATCGATCAGCTCAAATTCGCTAATTGCTACACTAGTTAGTGCTGATACACATTATCGTTGCTATTAAACATATCTTCTCCCCTCCTTTCTTCTTAATGCTTGTGAATCTCTCAAACCGTTTTATCTGAGGAGGATGATAAAACTAAATCAATTTGCAACTACCTTTTGGTTGCTGGAAGCATATTAACTACCTACTCTACTGACAAATTAATCCAATGAAGCAGTATCTTTAGTAGCTGCAGCATAGCACACTGCCATTGCTTTCTATTAGTTTTAAGCCTTTTGTTTCTATTACTTGTCTTGGAGTTGCTGAGATTGCTCTAGGCAGCTCTTAAGTTTATCTTTGAGAATTCTTTTGGCTGCATTGAAGAGCAAATAAGATTTATCGCAGTTTGCTGAGCACTCTTCGTTCATTGAAAGATCCCAGCACCTTGAGCACTCTGTTAGACATTCAGACAAGTATTTCTTTGTCAAGTTCTGCATTGCGCCTTGGAATTACTGCTGCTGCTGCTGCTATTCGACACTGCTCATTCTGGCAACTCAACTCTGTTTGGAAATAGCTGCTGGCTCTGCTAATAATTGAGTGCCCCTAAATATTTCTAGAAAATCCTTTATTTATTTTGAGCACTCACAATCCCAAGCCAAGTGAAATATATTTCTCTCCAATCATCTCGATCGATTTTATAAAAAATAAAAAAGAAAAAGAAAATATGTCCACAAAGAAGAAAAAGAAGAGAATCAAGAAAAATGTCTCTTTTTCTTTTTTTTCTTGAGACGAGCCATTCTTTTATGTTTTTGAAGTTATGGTTGTTCGTTAGTACACCGCTCTATGCAGGAAATTTAAAAATAAAATTTGTCTTTTGTTTTGTAAAAAGATTTAAAAAAAAGAGTGAATATCTTTCAAAAATCAGAAATAAGAGCGTTTATGATTGGAATATTTTGTCAAATAGGGAAACTCTCAAGAAACTTTAGGGAAATACAAACAACAACGATGACACAATATGTCCATCATGCATAAGAAATACAAATTATTGCTAATCGTTTTAGTGAATTCCTTGACTTTTTTATCTGTATGTTTGTCTTATCGATGCCTTGCGCTGATGTTCTCTCTCTCCTTTGTAGGCTCCTTTCATAACTCGATGAGTTTCTGGGCTGGGATTTCAGCTCCAGAAATGCACTTATGGGTGGGATAATTTATATAAAAAACGAACTCAGTTCTTCTTGGTAGCCTTGACAACCTTCTTGACAGTCTTGACGACTTTCTTGACGGGCTTAGCAGCCTTATGAGCGACCTTGGGCTTAGCAGCAACCTTCTTGACAGGGTGAGCCTTGGCAATAACAGTCTTGGCAGCAACCTTGGCGGGTCTAGTTTTTCTAGAGAGCTTCTTGGTGCCAGCACTCTTGTGTACGCTCTTTTAAGCATCACTGACGGCAGCAGCGATGGTCTTAGTTCTCTTGACGACCTTCTTGGCAGGGGCAGCGGGGGCAGCGACAACAGGTGCGGCAACTGCAACTTTAGCAGTTTTCTTGATGACCTTTTTCACAGGTGCGGCTCTCTTGACAGCCTTGACGACCTTGGTGGACTTGACTACTCTAGTAGCTGATTTGGAGGCGGTTCTGACCATTTTGAGTGATAGATTTGTTTGTAGATGAAAAGTTTGTTTGCTTAACGATTTAATTTGGGCTTAAAGGATTTATTATACCGCGAGTTTGATAGCACTCCACTTATCCGGATCCAAAAAGCTTTCCACTGGGGAATCTCAATTCTGATTGGATAATCTTCGAGTGAAAGGAAGATATCAAAAGGGGGAGAAAGGAGGGGGGACAAACAATCAATCAATCAAGGAAACAAGCAGAGAATGAGAATGAGAAAATGCACCCAACTAAATCAGTCAATCAATCAGTTTTTTTTTCCCACAAAGCAATCAAATTTTTACATCTACATCCAAGAAAAGTATAAAATATACTGAATTTACCATTCCCCAATACAATTTGATCTGGTTTTCATTTCCTCCCTCTCCTAGCACTGCAGCCAAGCACAC
>Ga0302271_10002677_pt1 | contig 15803 bp, 17 predicted proteins | sample III_Bog_N1_1_FD_198767 | JGI IMG/M metagenome (GOLD analysis project Ga0302271, IMG submission 198767) | Peat permafrost microbial communities from Stordalen Mire near Abisko, Sweden - III_Bog_N1_1 | ecosystem: Environmental > Terrestrial > Soil > Wetlands > Peat | place: Sweden: Abisko...
AAATATTAATTCTCATATGAGAGAGAAGCCTTATGATGGAAAATAAATACTAAAGCGTCTTTTTGCTTTGAGTGCATTTAATGGGAGTTTATTAAGAAAAATATGAATTAATTAAGTGATTGATTATTGTGTTATTTCTCAGATTTTTAGATTTTATTTTCTCATAAAAAATGTAATAATTGTATTAAACATATGTTATCATCATTTTGAAAAATGACAGAATCAGTAATTTAGATAATCAAATGGAATAAAAACAACAAAAGCACTATGATTGTTTTATTTTATTCTGATAAATATCCAAATGTACTAATCAGAAACAGTTTTTCACTGAATAAATCAAAAATCCAGTTTGATTTGAGGATTTATTAGAAAGTTTTTCAAATGATTCTGAAAAATATTGAAATCAGTAAATAAAAATCTTTTTCGCTTTGAAATCAAATTACGCTACAACTTCAAAAGAAAGCTTTGTTAGACCGAAAATGAGCTACATCTTTTCAGAAAGTTACATCAGGCAAAAACTAAGGAGACTAGAAGAGGTAAAACACATATTGAACATTAAAAAAGAAAATGCAATTCAATTTTTATCTCTGGATCTTATTTAACTAAAAAATGTAGGTGAATGAATACAATAAAGCAAAGCTTGAAATGTATGCGAAGAAGAAGAGTTTCTCATCCAAAAAAGAGTACGAAAGATATAAAAAGATTCTCCTTGGAACCGACTATCGAGAACAAAAAGAATTATTAGCAAACTCGATAAATTAAGAAATACAGAGATCATCAGTAGATATTCGCTAGAAGCTTGCCGCTTAGAGACCAGGATAACAGTAAAAATAGTAGCAATTCAAGTCGAAGGAAAAAGAATCATAAGATTCCATTCCTGGTAATATATTGTCAAAGAAAAGTAAACAAAATGTCCCTTTTAGTTAGTAGAAATAATCGATTCGATAATAGCCTAAAAGCACCTAAACAAAGGGTATTAGTTAAGCAGAATTCTAAAGAGATTAAACAAACAAAGAAGGAAAGTTCTAAACACCAAGATAGCAGTAGTAGTAATTCTAAAATTAAGAAGATAATTATCAAAAATCAAATGGAATATTCAACACAGCGCAGTTTAAATCTACTTTGAATTCTTCAGAATAAGAACAACTAGCTTAGTAACAATATTATAATCACTAGGAATAATAATTATTGCAAAATCAACAAAATGGAGAATAAGTTAAACAATAGTAGTCATATTTGTAACACAAACCACAATAAAGCAATTCTGAATCCATATTGCATTAAACTAACATTGTTGAAGATTCTGCTTTTGAATAAGTTTAACTCCTGAGAAATATCAGATTGCTTGAGATGGAAAAGAGAGAACTAGAAAGCTAATTGAAAGACTTATCAACTAAAGAAAAAAACCTTTCAGTGAATGAAATATCTTGCAGATCGAATAAAAAACGAAGTCTCTATGAAGATGCACATTCAGAATCAATAAATAGTGTGTAGAATCCATTATTGGCTTCAAAGTCGTACATTGAAAGTCTGCAGCCATCGTCATCTAAAATAGAATTCACGAAAAGTCACGTGTCTTCTTCTCCGCATAGGTCGTACTGTCAAGTAATCGACCTTAACTCTTTGATACTAGGAAATAAATTTACTTTTTTACAAAATAATTTGTATATTTTTTGATTGAATTAGTTGGAGAAAAGCATCGGATTGGATTTCAATTCGTAATGGGAAATGCTAGAAAAGTTTGAGCATGTTGGGAAAAACTAAACTGGTTATAAACTATCTAAGGGAGACACGATTGGGCCTTTAGATTGGCTTTTAGAGGATAGTGTCGAATAATAAATCGAAGAAAAACCGACATAAAATGAGAAATCTAGTATGATTTTTCCTTAGAGAATAGTCCATTCATTTTTACCAGACGAAAATTGGGCAACTTAGTTCAATAAAATAGGAAAAACATATGAGGAACGGTAAATGATTGTCGACAATGAGATGAATTATTTTGGAGATTGTCTTGGTCATAATCTTAACCTGAACTCAAAACTTCAAGTTAGTGCTCAACCTGTGAAAAACATGGTCTGCAAATACACAATCGATAAATTATCTGAGGAAATAGATCAATTCATGCAAAAAACAAGATTTAGCTCACCTTAATCATCATCACTTGGTAGTTATTCACCTTTTGCAAAGAAAAGGTATTTAAAGGAGATACCTGAAGAACAATAATCACATGAAACAACTCTTAATTGTTGAGATGAGTTAACAATTAGAAATATGAAAATGGTAAAGGAAAGACGTTTTTCAAGATCTCTATTAACTCTTTTAATTTATTTGAAGTATGTATGCCATAATGTTATCACTCTATCTAACAATTGAAAAACGGAAAAAACATTTCAAAAATGAATCCAAATAAAAGAAATAATATGATGTATTAGGATTATGAAGTGTGTTGTTAGAGTTGAATTGAAGTTTACTACAAATGATAAAGAACAAATGGAGTAATTGTATCAAAGGAATTTGTGAAGAGTTGAAGATGAAACATAAAGCTATTTATTCTAGGAATGGATAGTCCAGTCAATCAATCAAACAATCTGTCTACAAAGTTGCCCTTTTTTTTTTGATAGTTGTTTTTGTTGCATGTATTCATGGATATTTCTTATCTCAAGAACAATAGGACTTGGCTGAGAAAGTGAAATACTTGAATGGATTTTTATCCCAAGTGACATGCAACGTGGGTGATCTGTAATCGTAGCTTCTTTTACGGAAGAGGGTGTCTCTAACGTCTTAGAAAGGTGCATACCCTCCAAAGAAAAAGAAGGAACTCTTACCAAAGGACTAGAAAAGTTATTCAGTTGAAAGTTTTTCTCCTTAAGGATCGCTACTTCTGACGAAATCAAGAGTTGCAGAGGGATTGATTTAAGCGTAAATCTTCTTAAGTCGAGGGGTATGGAGCTTGTAATTTGGATCAAGTGCTTCTCCTAAAGGATATGAAATATATGCATTTCTTGCGTCTCTTTATCTTTGGTAAAAGAGCTCCTCTAGGTAGTCTCTGTTAGGGAGGATTGTAATCGCTTCTGCACTTTCTGAAGCAAGATCACTTAGGATATAAAACTTCTTCAACTAAGGTTCATTTTCGTTAAAGAAAATTGGCTTAATTTTGTCTAATACGCTGATATCATCTCTGACAATCAAGTCATCGACAAGCAATTTCGAAAGATCTTCATTTGTCTTATCGTTTTCCCTTTTCGCTTCAGCAACTTTCTTGGCAAGTTCTGCAGGTAACTTTCTCACAAGCTCACTTTTAATGTATGGTGTGAACAATTCATTCTTTTCGATTTCTTTGAGTTTTCGCTTCTCATATGAACTCAAATTCTCCCAAAATCCTTTGCTGAACTTTACACTCGAAGTAAAAGGCTTTTGTTGTTCTTTTTCTTATCCAGAACCTTATTGCGATTTCAGTTCAAGATCTTCTGTGCTATCCTTCATGATGCGCTGGTTGATTAGCTTTTGATTGATTTTCTTTGAAGAATTATTATGTGTGTGTGGAAATCAAAATACTATTCTCTTAGGATTTTTTTTTATTCAAGAGGATGTTTTCAAAAGACTCATTGAATATAAATACAATGTACATCTAGTAGCCATTGATTTAAGATAGTTTTTTAAAGTGAAAAAATCTTGTAAATAGTTCTTAAGAACATGCATAAGTTGAAATAGAAATAATGAGAATAATAAATAATAATGTAGAAGATAAGAAAAATAAATAAAAAAGAAATTGCTTTTTCGTTCTCTTTCCAAAAAAAGATTTGTTTCAGTGAATTGATTTAGAAGGCTCTGCTAACAATACAGTGGGATAGGTGGGGGGGGGGGGGGGGGGGGGGGGTTGTTGATGAAGGATAAATAATCTAGCTTGTGAATTTGGTGTTTAATGATTATTCTAGAAATGGAAGGGGGAGAAGATTAGATAATAATTTGCTCTTTTGAGTATTCGTTTGGTGAAAACAGTAATTCCAAAGCTCATACAATAAAATACTCCGATACATTATTGAAATTTTATTTTTAGGAAATATCTAAAAATTACGCTAGAAAAAGAATAATAAATTTACATAAAGGAGGGGAAAGTTGGGAAGTATTATGAGCTAAAAGTGTACCTCGCCTCTTTTGAGCAAAAGTGACGCTTTAAATCAATTAAAAATATCTCTTTGTTCTTGACAAAAGAGATAATAAAAGAAAAAATATAATTGAAAAGGAAAAAATATTACTCTGCAAATGGGCAAGTCTTAGCTATTTTCTTTACTTTTTGTTGTCGCCGTCATTTCGGGGATTGCTTATGTTTAACTGCATAACACCTCACCCAACAATGAAAAGTTCGAATCTTCTCCAACTGATGGATATTACGCGGTTAATCTCCTCTTCCAATCCAGCGCTAGCAATCTTCGCGCTTTCCTGACATGGGTCCCTGGTGTCAACTTCGTAGATGATGTCAACAATCCAGTTATTAGAGATCTCCAAGTCATCCTTAATATCGACAATTACAATGAAATCTAGCTCAAGATCACTGATATCAACGATACTAGATTCACCCTTCCTTACGAGGAGCCTTTCCCATACACCAAGGCTACTTAAGATCCTTCCAAGGAAAACTTATTCGAATACGTAATCGGAGTCCCAGGTGATCAATTCTACTTGAAGATCTGGCGTAAGGACACTGGTGAAGTACTCTTCGATACCACCAACAACCCTCTCGTCTTCTAGAATCAATACCTCGAAATCTCCACAAATCTCTAGAATGGAGCTATTTTCGGACTTGGAGAAAGAAGAACTTCCTTCAAGCTTAACTCTGGACAATACTCCATCTGGGCAGCTGATGCCGCGCGTATTGACTATGGCTAACCTGGTTAACAAATCTACGGTTCCCACCCTATGTACATGCGCAGAGACGCTTCAAGCAAGAAATTCCACGTTGTCTTCCTCCGAAATGCTTATGGCATGGAAATTGACTACACTGAAAACTAAAAACTCACATACAAAGTGATCGGTGGAAATTTCGACTTCAAATTCTTCATTGGTGACAAAAATCCTGAGGAACCCATCAAGCTCTACCACAACTACATCAATGGCTGGATTCTTCATCCTTTCTGGGCTCAAGGTACGTCTTTTCTATTCAATCAGAATAAAGTTGAGGTTGCTAATATTCAGGAACAAGAAACCCCCCAAATATCACCATTTTTACTTTTAACCCCAGATCCAGAATTTCCAATAGGGGGGAATGAATCTTAATAATATGTCACGCAAATTACAGATTGGATTAAATAATCTCAATGGATAATCGGAATATTATTCTTTTCTTAATAATCAATCAAATAACATTAATAGCCACACATTCTGTTGATCTTCTTTCAATCTTAATTGTAACCCTCCCCACAACATTTTTTCTATTATTTTTTGTTAGGCTATCATTAATGCAGATGGGGCTACAATACTTCCTAGTATCTTGATAATGTCTGGACTAAATTCAACAACCTCAGCATCCCTATGGATTCTCTCTGGTCAGATATCGACTACATGTATGAATTCTACGACTTCAGTCTGGATACTTCTCGATTTGACATCAAGCAGATGCAAAATATTTACGATCTGTAACAAAAATATTTTTTGAAATCTCTGGGGGAATAAAATTTAAAATTGTTTTTATTTTTATTTAATATCTTAGGAGTAAGCCTGAAGGTGTTCACTGGAGCAGTATCATCGATGTTGGTATCGCTGTCGAGTCCGATGCAGCTGCAAGAGGTAAAGAATTGAACACATTCATTAAGAGTGGTGAAACTGGAGAGGATCTTATTGGTAATGTCTGGCCTGGTAATACTTACTATCCTGACTTCAACCATCCCAACTCGTCACAGTTCTGGTATGAAGGATTAGCTAACATCACTAAGAACTACGGACTAGTCCAAGAAGGTATCTGGATTGACATGAACGAATTCTCTAACTTTGTCAACGGAGAAGTGCTCCCTTAGTCTGAGACAACTGAGAAACCAAGTTTCTTGAAGGCTCAAAGTCCTTTACAACAAGGAATGAACTCTCTTCCCTTCAACCCACAAGGTAAGCAAATATTACTATTCATTTGGCAGACTAATAAAATATTTTATTCCCTTCATTATATCAATTTGTCCCCAAATGAAAGCAAGCAAGCAATCTCTAATATTTATTTTCCTTCCTTTAGGTTACACTGCTATTGATGAAAAGACTCTTTCACTTAATGCTAAGCACTACAACGGAAAAGATGCAGAAATTCTCTACATCCCCAACTATGAACTCACTTAGTTCGATATGCATAATCTCAATGGATTCGGTGAAGGCATCGCTACCTACAAGGCTGCTAGACAAATGGGTAGAAATCTTACCTTCATCCTCTCAAGATCCACTCTCTTCGGATCAGGAAAGTATGTCCAACACTGGAATGGAGACGGATTCTCTCAATGGGATTACCTCTAACTCACCATCCCAGGAATCATCAACTTCCAAATGTACGGCATTCCATTCGTCGGTGATGACATTTGCGGACTCAACAACAACGCCTGGGCTGAACTCTGCGCAAGATGGATGTAGCTTGGATCTCTCTATCCTTTCTCTCGTAATCACAACGGAAATGAGTCCATCTCTCAAGAGCCTTACGCTTTCCCAACTTACGAGTACGTCCTTTCCTCATCAATCAAGACATTGAACGTGAGATACTAACTCCTGAAATACTACTACCATTTGTTCGTGAAGAATAACGGTCTCGGTACTGTATTCCGTTCTCTTCTCTGGGAGTTCCCCGAAGACGATGGATCTCTTTACTAAGAAACTTAATTCTTCTTGGGTGATGCATTGATGGCTGCTCCAGTCACCTATCAAGGAGACTCCTACACCAACACAACTGGATTATCTCTTTACATCCCATCTGGCGGTGTATTCTATGATTTCTACACTCAAGAAAGATTGGTTGGAGGAACTTATTTCTTAAATGTCGCTTTCGATGCAGTTGTACCCCTCTACCTTAAGGAGGGTAAGATCGTCCACGTACAAGATCAAACCACTGTGCTCAGAAGCAGATTCTTAGACAATCACTTCACTCTTTAGATCGCTCTCGATGGAAACATGAAAGCTAGTGGATCTATCTTGACCATTAACGACTACACCAGTGACGACAACATCGTCAGAAGCTGTCTTGATGGAGCAAACTGTGTTGCAAACTTGCATGCCTCCGCTACTTTCTCCGATAAACACACCCTTGTACTTACTATCAAGAGTGATGCTGAAGCTGACAACACAACTTTCCAACAGATTTTCATTGATAAAGTTATCCTAGCAGGTATTTCTTACTCAGGCTAATATTTATCTAAGACCATTGACATCAAGTCTAACCCATTCGTTATCACAAAGGATCTTGAATCTTACAAAATCACCATCAGTCTCTGATGCAATTTATATGGATATATATGTTGTAAAAGTGAAATATTAAAAAATAATAGCTTAATCTGAGCATATCAAGCAATCAAAAAGATCAAATACATTATATTTTTAGATTTCTTACTACCTTTAAATGAGTTTACCATCAAAAAGAAGGAGAGTTTAACCACAAAAAATAAATGTCTTGACTTCTCTTCTTTCTTACTTTTTTGGCAATTCTCAGGAAATATCATCTCCCCCCTCCCCCCCCCCCCCATGTTAAACAAACACACACGCTGTTAGGTTTCCCAAAAAAGAAGTTAGGATAATATCATACTCACTCCCCAAGCGAAACGAAAAATGTATCACAAAATGCAGAGACAACTTATTCAACGAAGAATGCAAAATCATCAGCAATCATATTACTGAACTACCCTGTTTTAATTATTTTTGCAAATGCATCAACTTCTGTATCCTTGAGTGAAAATCTAATTGGATTCTTTAAACTCAAGATCAGCTATGCCCTCAGGAGAACTTTAAATGGATGATCACTGGAACTTTTACTGTACGATCCGCTGCGTCGAAAAAGGGAATCCAAATCGGGCATCCCATATTCACAAACATTTATGACTTATTTGATGTCCTTTTGAAAATTATCCAGAGAAATCGCTTCCACTTTTAATTCTTGTTTTTCGCTCGGTTGAAGACAAAGAACTTGAAATTTGCCAAGGTAAATCCCATGAATTTAAGAGCTACGAAGAAGGGAGATTGCTCCTTGTCTGAAGAATATATGTTACCCTGGTTTAAGCTCAACAGAGGATTGCTTTTCTTGGAGAATATTGTAAGGAGATGAGTGATCAGTTTGATCTTATAAAGGCCAGAACAGCTTAAGCTAATCATGGTATTTGCCCTAAGATGGTTAAAGAGCTACTAGATGGCTTAATTGCTAATATTCTACATTTATTACTGAGATGATATCCCTAAAAATTCACAAAACAGTTAGCATATTTGTGCTGGAAATGAAATAAATCAGAGAAGTAAATATATTAATGTTCTCGAATTCCTGAGTCTAAATACCGAATGGATCGATAATCATTTAAATTAATTAATTAACTTATTTACTTGAGAGTTTGAAGCAAGTACGCAGATGAGATCTCCTACCACTACTGACCTACTTTCCAAACTACCTTCACAAGGTATTCACTCAATATTGGTTCATTTTGCAGTATTTCTCTAAACAGCAAGCGATTCAAGAAAATAACAGCAGGTTTAAACTACATTCTCCCTATTAGCTCTACTTCTGAGACAAGGGAATACTCTAACAAACTCAGCGCAGCTATTTTATCGTCACTTGATAAAAATAGCTCTCCTCGATAGACTTTGAACCCTTCAATCTCTCTCATTTCGGCTAACTATTCAGGTAAATGATCATTCAATTATCTTCTTTCTATTTGAAACCCTTATTGCAAATTTCTAAGAGCTATCCCACATCCTGATATCTGTGCTTGCAAGAGTTCATCGAAATTCTCACAGCAGCAGTGGCTGAAGAAAAAGCAGTCCCTACCTCCAGCAGGATCGAACAGAATGTACAAAGTCCTGAGTTACTTCAATGTAATTTGAGGAGAATTCATATGAGAAACATCAAAGCAAAACGCTACCTATCCTTATTCTTCTCCTGTAAAAATCTTGAATGTGCACAATTTCTCTTTTAAGCATAACAAAAATAACTCCTTTTCAACTTCTACTTCCATATTCTGATAATCCTTGAGAATTCTTATTATCCTTCAAATTCTTACTATTCCTTTTTTTTGTTTGCTTTGATGTTTGTAATTAATTTACGATTCGTCTGATCAATCTGAATTTCCTCATTCTTTTGATGGAATGTTTGTTCTTTCTTTTTTTTCCCACGCCAAATGAACCTTGATATGCAGATAATCAAATAATAATTTCCCCTTTTCTGATCAATCATATAGCGTTGTAAGTACTTGGTTTTCATTTTCTTTTATCTCCCTTGCTATCTGGTTACTTTGAAGCAGTTGAAACAAAGGCAAATCTCAGGGTATTATTTTAAATTTCATTTGTAATTAAGAAAGTAAAAATGAATATTTTTAAGTAATTAATTATTGTTTTCTTAAAAATGAACAAGAACAAATTTCTTTTCTTTTTTTGCATCAAATAAACTCTGGAACAATAGACCCAGCTTTGACATTTAGCATTGCAAATGATCCTGTTTTTGGAAGGTTATTTCCATCTGCCCACATACGAAGAAGACCAGAGATTTATTCTGGCTTAGCCCAAGTTGAGAAATCTGCATCTGGCATGCTTTGTCTGTTCTGTGGAGTGTCGATTGTCTTTCTAAAATTAGTATCAATAACAAAAAATGTAATTTTTTGAATTAAAATTGTCAAAAGAATTGGCATTATTAATATTACGGAAGAATTGTTAAGACAGTAGAACCTTCTGGGAGATCCTTTGATGCAGCCTAAAGGGAAAGCAGTCAAATATCTTAAATAATTATTGAAATTCACATAAAACATGATCATTTGTTGTTGCTGTGGAAAAAAGAAGGCCTGGGGGGTAACGCAGAACAGTTTAAAAACAAGATATTTTTCTTACCATGGATGCAGCTAATGAATGAACTGCAACTTTAGATAAACCATATCCTATCATATCATGGCAAGCATTGTTAATGATACCTCCTGCTCCAGTTAGCACTAATAATCCATTCTTGTTCAAGAAGTGAGTTGATAAATGTGAGGCTGTTTGTTTTTTACATTTCAAATTACAACTCAAAGGTTTATTTATTTTCTTCTTCTTCTTCTTACCCAAAATCGAAGGAATAACATTGACACTGTGCATCTTGTGATAGGTTTCAAAAACAGAAGAATCTTTGATGTTTCCACCTGTCCATCCTCCAGCTGTGCAGATGATTGCATCGTATTTCGGTTGAAATGACTAGAGAGATTGTTTGACATCTCCAATATACTAAGTTGCAGTTTTATCAGCTGGAAGGATGATATTCAGATTAGCATCTTCGTTTGAAGAAAAGTCAATATTAGCGATGTTCCAGCCGTTCTTGAAGTTTCTCACCAAAAAACGACCTACAAGAAAAACAATCAAAAATAGTTAGCAAATATGTAAACATAAAGATGTTTATTGTCGCAGGAAAATGTTTGATATTTTCTACCAAATTATCCACATCCTCCAACGATAAGGAGAGTCTTCTTAGCTGACATTTTGTAGGGCACAACGAAAAGAAAGTGTTTGCTAAAGATTTCTTAGGATTAATTAAAAAGTATAAACTAAAAACTTTATCAAAATATTTGACACATTGTGATGATAAATATGATAATATTTCAATTAAATCGATGTTAATCGAGGGATAATAAAAGATAATATAGACTCAAAGTTGCTAAACTGACCATTCATTTCTTTTCAAATGAAGTTAAAGTGTTGAATTAACATTTTATAATTTCATTAACATAAATATTCTGCTGTCGTTTTTGTTCATTCGAAAAGCACATTTCTTGTGCTGTCAAACACAGTGAATTAAATTGCCAGCATCGGAACTGATTTAACAAGATTTGCTACAAATCCTCCATAATATCCTTTGACTCCTTCTTTTTAGGCAATCTTAACTGCACAATCGATCACTCCTTTGTATTCTCGTTCGAATCCTACTCCTCCATTTACCATCATTCTTCGCCTGTTTTGTTGAGATTTGTTGCAATAAAAATAACTTTTTAGAGTTTGATTTACTTAATTGTGTCAAGAGGGTATGTTATTGTTGATGCAATAATAGCTGAAAATCCACCAGCACCTAAGGTTTTATAAAGAATGCTCTCAGTGTGCGAGGAGTCGAAACGCAGCTATTGAATTTCACAAAATAGTGAATAAGAAATAGCCAGGTATGGAGCTAGAGCACCGTAGGATATCCAGAATCCTCTGTAGAGAGATGGGAATCTTTCAACACGGATGAGCTTTTTCATGGTATCCCAAGCACCAGTATATTGTCTGTTCGTATAAAGTGGAGTTAGATCACAAATTTATCGGGTTCTTATGATATCCATAGGGAAGGTGACAAGTTGAATTAGAAAAAGTGAGCCCATGCCAATGAAGAAGCGATTAATGAACAATTCTTGTGACTGAGCAATGTATGAAAAACAAAAATAATTAGAAAACACAAAATGGCAAAATATTGGAATGAAGTTGTTATTACAGATTGATTCGCTCTAGAAGAGAATTTATCAGCGAAATATGAGAATGAAGAAAACTTAATTGCGCAAGTCGGAAGGATTCTGTAGAGATTAGTTAGATTGCCTCTCCAGAAAGACAGCAGTCCTTGCTCATTGTGGATTCGTTTGATTGAATTAATGTATGATGAGTAGCGATCAGACGGAAGAGTCCTCATAATAGGCTGAGTTTGCATGATAATTTTTAATCTTTCGAATGGAGCAAGTACAGATCGTGTAACTGACTAAGCAGCTAAGGAAGAGATCATGTATTTCCAGAATGTATGAGGCTTACGAGTGATGGTAGTGTCGTTCTAGCTAAGTGAGGAAGTTTGCATCATTTGTTGGATGAAAGAAAGTGAAGCTAGACTTAGAGAAGGTATCTAAGAGAAAGAAGAAATCACTTAAAAAATAATTAAAAGGGAGCAAATTAATCTGCAGATAATTTTTGATTTGGAGGCATCGAGAAAGATTTGCTGGAATAGTTTTGCGGAGAATACAAAAAATAAGAAGATTTTCTTCTTTGGGGGAAAGGCTTTTTTTGTTTAGGGAAAAAAAAACTTAGACAAATAGTTTTACTCTATTCCTTAGTTTGCGCTTGATAATGAGGGGGGAGCTGATTGGGATTGGGAGGAAAGGAAGGTTGAAAAATTTAAATATAATTGTTTAGAGAGAGAAAGGGAAAATAGATCAGGATGGGAGATTCAAAGTTGGCTAACCTGCAGTTTGAGACAAGCGAGGATATCGAAGTCATCACGAGCTTCGAGAAAATGGGCTTAAAGGAAGAACTACTTCGAGGAGTCATAACTTATGGCTTCGATAAGCCATCTGCAGTCTAATAAAGAGCAATCAAGCCTATTATCTCTGGGAGAGATGTCATTGTGCAGAGTTAAGCTGGTACTGGTAAAACAGGTGTCTTCACGATTGCTGCACTCTAAATAGTTGAAAAGAACCTTCGTGAGCCTTAAGTTCTTGTGCTGTCGCCTACAAGAGAACTCGCTGAGCAGACACAGAAAGTGTGTCTAGCACTTGGTGATTATCTCAATATTTCAGGTACTTTTTTGGATAAAAATAAAAATACTTTTTGAGCTTTTTTAATGGATTTATTGTTCTTAGTCCATTGTTGTATCGGTGGCAAGAGCATGGATGACGATATTAATAGGTTAGAAAAAGGTGTACAGATCATCTCTGGAACTCCAGGCCGTATCTACGATATGATTTAAAGAAAACACTTGAAGACTCGTAACATTAAAATGCTTATTCTCGATGAGGCCGATTAGATGCTCTCCCTTGGATTCAAAGACTAAGTCTACGATATCTATCGTTACTTGCCTCACAAGAACTAGAATGTTGTCGTAAGTGCTACACTACCTCAGGAAATCCTTGAAATGACAAATAAGTTCATGAATGACCCAATTAAATTCCTCGTCAAGCGTGATGAACTGACTTTAGAAGGCATCAAGCAATTCTTCATTCTAGTTGAAAAGGAAGAATGGAAATTTGAAACGCTTTGTGATCTTTACAACACTATTACAATCACCCAAGCAGTTGTATTTGTCAATACAGTCAAGGGAGTCTAATGGCTTGCAGGCAAAATGAGAGAACAGAACTTCTCTTTGTGCTGCATTCATGGATAACTCAACTAAAAGGAACGTGATAAAATCATGCACGATTTCCGTAACGGTGAATATCGTGTGCTTGTAGCGACAGATATCTGGGGAAGAGGTCTCGATGTTCAGCAAGTCTCCGTTGTGATCAACTACGATCTCCCAATCAACAGAGAGCTCTACATCCACAGAATCGGTAGATCAGGAAGATTCGGTAGAAAAGGTGTGGCAATAAACTTTGTCAAGAATGAAGATGTCTCTGCTCTTCGTGATATCGAGCAGTACTATTCGACATAAATCGATGAAATGCCATACAATGTCAGCGAACTCATCTGAAGGCACCAATAAAAACCAAAATATTTTTTAAGATTATTTTTATTCTTTCTTCATACAAAAAATTGTTATTTCAAGTCTGCACCAAAGAAAAAAAGAAGAAGTATGATTCCAGCTTGTAAAACGAATAACACAACATAAATAATATTTGTCTCAAGCAAATTTAGCATTAGGGATGGCTTCTTTAATGGAAGCATTTATTTGTTGATTATTAACCAAACCACAAAGGGAGCAAGTCACTGCTGTCGAATTCTAGTTGATTTTCTTGCAAAGTTAGCATGTAAAATTACCTGCCTTTTTCAATGTCATATCGTCTAGAGATTTCTTCTAGGGGAGGTTAGCCTGCACCTGCTTAAGGCAGCTTTAGTTTATGGAGTAGATTTATTCGTTTTAGGCTTTTGTTGTTGCTCTATCGATACATTTACCTTAGAATATGAAGCTACATTCTAAATGCATGACAACCTTATCCCTGAAAGACTCCGCATCATAAAGATCTGGTCTTCCTTTCATCTACACAGCAGCATTTGTAACTTACTTTCCACAGTAGAAGCACCTATATGGATGGTGAAGACTGCAGTATTGCTTATTCTCCACTGGAAATTTCATTTCTTACTGAGATAGCTCTTTTTTGCAGACTGCACAATCAGCTTCTAAATTAAACCCGAAATCCTCTTCTTTTACTCGTTCTTGGAGTGTTTTATCATCGATTTCTGTCGATGCTTCACTCCAGAAACTTGAATTATTATCATTATCTTCATAATTGTTATCTCCTAGCTTCTTCACTGGCTCTTTTTATTGAACTTATTGAACTTCGCAATTCATATCAACACCTCCAAAGACATAATTTGTCATTCTCCTCTCACCTCTCTAAATATCGTAGAATACATTACTTCCCCCATTCTACTTCACAGCCTGCTCAATTGCAGACTTGATATTTGTCTCATTTAATTCATAGTTTCCTTGCTTGAGGCTCCGAATCGCTACCGTTCTTGCATCCACTGGGATCTTTTTTTCAATTTGGCCTAAAGAAATTTCCGAACTGCGACCGATTGAAGCGACTTTCTTAGTATAATTGTTAGGATTCATAAATTGTTTAGCAGCAACTTAGGTGACTTTTTTCAAGTCAACTTGCACTCCATTCACAGCAATCCATCTAGAAAACAACAAAGATAATCAACTTTTGATAAAAAACCTTAAAAGCAGCCAATTTTTAATTACTTTGCCATTGCTGAAGCCCTGTAGAGTTTCTTCAACGACTCAAAGCACGGGTAATATTTGCAGACTACAGGATACAACTCTGAGAACTTTTTCGCAAAGATATAGCACGGATCGGAAGGGTCTTGAATGTGTTTATCAACTAATTTCCCATTTTCATCTTATTCCATTTGCCTTGCATCAACACCTATCTGCACATCATCTGAAAGGAACACGCCTTTATTTTGTTTGTTCCCGACAACCCCTGAAATCTTTCTGCATATCAACCAAAGTCTACTCCATCTGTTGACTCTCTATTTACCTTATTATTCTTCCTCTTTGTTAATCTCTGTCAACGATTTCAATCCCTTTTGAATAAGTTCTTTAGGATAATTAAATGGAGTCACACAATCTGGCATAAGACCAAGAGACATTTGTTTCAGGAGATAATCACATTCGAACATTAACTCTCCGAATTTAGACCCTTCAAGCACCCTGCGATTCTCCTTGACATCAGGGTAAAGTACTTTTTATTAAAATGGACCACTTGGATTGTTCTCTTCCCAAGGATCTAGCGAGAAACTAATTACATGGAAAAATCAAAAGTTTAATTACAAAAACAGAATTTTTTGTAAAGAAAAGAAAGAAACTACTTTTCTAAAACTAATTACCTAATATTTTTGTTTTTGATGGATTAATCGAAATATACTGCAAGACACAATGCTAGTTCTTCACTGTTGACACCACTTTCTTCCGATCCATCGATTCCTTTATCAACGAGGAACTTGACTTAACCTGATTTTGTAAATTGAACACCTCTAATTTTTTTGACAGTTTTGATATCTGCTTTTAAGTTAACTCCACCTAATTTGGGATCTTTCTTTACATTCTTCTTTCCTTCTAGTTATTCAATCAAATTCTTAGAGACAAGTCCATCAGCTACGAGTCCTTTGTTTCGCTAATAAGAACTAATAGCTTTCTCAGTTTTATCATCAAAAATACCATCGACAAT
>Ga0302271_10002678_pt1 | contig 15799 bp, 6 predicted proteins | sample III_Bog_N1_1_FD_198767 | JGI IMG/M metagenome (GOLD analysis project Ga0302271, IMG submission 198767) | Peat permafrost microbial communities from Stordalen Mire near Abisko, Sweden - III_Bog_N1_1 | ecosystem: Environmental > Terrestrial > Soil > Wetlands > Peat | place: Sweden: Abisko...
AAACTATTAAAATTAACTGAATAGAGAGAAGTAATAGACTGAAAAGTGCTTGTATTATTTTGTGTTAATTTTAATCGAAAGAGTGGGGGAGGAGGGCGAAACGTTAACATTCATTAGATTGTAAATAGTAGGAGAAGATATTAAGCCTTTCCAAATCTGTCACCCTAAATTTTCGAGAGAAGTAAAAAACTAGATTTACTAAAATCTAGATTACTTGAAGATTCTCTTAATGTGATGTTTAACGAAGGATTGTTATTCAAAAATACTTTCATTTTTCAACTCATAAGCATGAAATTTCACAAATGTAATTTTACTTTGAAAAGAGTTTTCTTCAGAAAACTGACAAATATTAATAATTAACAAGGGAAAAGAAGCAATTTATGGAAGTTATCATTGCTCAATGCTATTCTTGCCTTTTAACCCAGATAAATTCTTCTTTATGCTTAAAACAATCATTAAAAAACCTTTTTTTTCATTTTTCAAAATAATTTCAGGTGATATTTTAAATACCCTAGAAAAATAGAAAATGGAACCAGCTCAGCCTAAAATCAGATATCATGAATATTTTTGAAATTTTGTCCATATTAATTCACTATGAGTTGTAGTTAATTTAGATGAATTGAAATAGCCGCATTAGAAAAACATAGAAAATATGCAATAATCTGGGGTGCTAATATGGAAAAGTTTAAGATTAATTCCTAATCAGCATAAAGAAAAATCTTCCCCACTGTCTACTGTGTTATTTCAATGCAAAAACGATTAAAATATTCATTAAAATGACCAAACAGTTAAATTCGAAGGGGAAAATAAGTAACTTTCGAGAAATCATCATCAATAATATCATATGAAATAACTATCTACATAAAATTATTGTTAAAAATTGACTTTTATCTAGTAATTAGCTGTAAATTACTCAATTGTAATCTTTAAGCTTGATGATCCTCGCTATAATTTAGGAATACATACCTTTGCAATGTAAATCAGGTAATTATTTATTTATTTTGGGTAAGGTATTTTTCAAATTCTTAATGCTGTTTTTCTTCTATCAATAAACCCGAGCCTCGAGATAGGTGACGATACAGAGAATTTAATATTTTTTACAAGGACTGACAGACAATAATAACAACAATAGCTCTTAAATTCAAATAATAATCTATTATTCTTTTTGTGTGTTTCTATTATCAAAAGTCACTTGAGAAATTTTATGCCTTTTGCTTCTTGTAGATAGAAATATGCTAAGAAAAGGATTTCTTCGAGCAGCAGAGTTTCAAAAAATCGATGTAAACCATATGGGATGCTTTATCTCTAACTTTACTTGCAGCTAGCCATTATTCAGCTTCGAAAGTCAGGTAAAACTCAAACGCTTTACCATATTTCTAATGGGCTAAAAGCTTTAGTAAAGATCTGTTATTATGCTGAAAATGGTGAGCATAATTTTTAGCTATTTTGTGAGCTAAATCGAGTTGACTTGGAGAATCTATTACAAAATCAGATAGGAGATCATTGTGTCTTACATCAACTAGATATGATAAGAATGCTTTTGTAATGTTCTTAGAGACGTTATTTTTGGATAAATATTAGAACTTCTACAATAAATCGTTGAGTTCGATTTGTTCTTGATCGATGATTGACTAAGAACTTTCTTCTCTTTTAATCTATAAGTCAGATGGGCACTCTTAATTTTGTTAATTCATTTTTTTGTTTTTGTTTTACCAATAATTTATTTATTTTGATTGAGGTTTGGGATTGCATAGCTAGTATTTATATTGTTAAAACTCAAATAATATTTCAAAAGATGATCTATTATCTCGTTGATGTTGCCGCTTTTGAAATACAAATTATTAGACTTATTTTGTAGGGTCTATTTTAGTTGTTTCAGTAATTAACACAAATATTTTCGATTAAATGAATTTCCTTATCTTATTTTATTATCGCTTTATTGTTCATTTCTGATATGTGGGGACATAGTTATTTTTTCAAAAGTAAGGTTTATCTTTTATTTAATAATTTATGACCTCATTGTAATTTTCTTTAGAATCTTTAATTTAATTAAGCTCCTTTAAGGTTTATCTAGCTTAGAATGGCCTAATCAAAAGCAGATTGTTTAGTTTTGAGCATTGGCTTATTATTCTTTAATTTCATTTCTGTTGTAATTCAACACAATTTAATGCAAGTAGTCAAGACTATTACAAATAAATATTGAATCAAAAAATGAAAAAATAATAAGAAATACCTCAAATCATTTGTTTAATTATTAGTATGTCTGCTTATTTTGTTTCGGACTATTAAAAAATAACCTTAATTATTTTTACTAAAATAAATTCGAAATAATATCATAATTAAATTGCTGATAATTATTTTAAGAATCTTAACATTTCTTAAATATTACATATTTGGTGTTTTGGGATATTTATTTCAAAGAAATCTTAACATTACTTAAATACTTCATATTTGCTGTTTTGTCACATTTAGTTAAAAGAAAACAATATAAAAAATGAAAGGACATGTAATTCATTATGTTGAGAATGAGTTTAATTATTTAAGATTGAGATGATAGATACTATTGAAAGAATAGAAATGAAAAAAAGAAACAATCAAATCAAAAAAAATTACATTTCAACAACAACAACAACAACAACAAAGCTTTTTAATTGATTTGAAAACATCTCTTAATTAAATTGAGTAAATTTTAAAGGAATCTAAGTTTTTCAAATAATTTGCTGCAATTAAATAAATAAAAAAATGCCCTTCTTCTTCTCCTCTTCCTAAAGGTTAAAGTTGTTCCTTTTTAGTAAACCTTAGCTTGATACCTGTATGTTGGTTACCTTTTCTTAAAAAATAAATTATCTATTTCAAGCTAATAAAAATATTAATAACTTTAGAATGATCGGAATCATATCATTTATCACGATTTTGAACCTTTCATAAAATAAAAAAATGACTTAAATTATCAAAAAGATGAGAAGAGGAAGCATTAAAACAACCTTTAATCTCTTTTAAATAATTGATCTTGCAAGTATTATTTGTTCATCATGTTTCCTTATTGATGATTTTCTTTAAAGTTGTTGAATGGTAATTCAAAAGTAGTACAAGAATCCATGAAAATGTAGGCTATTAGAAAAATAAAATTATCTTTTTTTAAAAGTCGAGGTTTCAACTGTACATCTACACCATAGAATGCATGTTTCTCAAGATATTTTCAAGCATGGCCTCCAAAATAACCTAAAATCATTTTCCATTAAGCTCATGAAAAATAGATTTATTGAAAAGATTTTTCCATCAAAAAAGTTGTTCTTTTTTGTAATCATTTCAAATCTCAAAAGACGAAAGAGAAATTATGAGATAAACAAACATCAAGCTAACCGAACTAGCTATTATTTTATCTTTGAAGTTTACATGAGAAAGAACAACAACAAAGTGAACTAGAGTCAGCCAGTAATAACTACATTTGTTGGTATAGTGATTTTAATTTGTTAGTGTCTTGTCTAGTTGACGAATTAATCTTTACCACGAGAAAGAATAAAATCAGCCCCTCATTCTAGACAGAATTTTCATCAAATAGCCTCTATTATTAAGAACGCTGTACTTCTAATTGAGAAAAAAGATGAAAACCTATTCATTTTTTTTTTTGACTTTCAAGTTTTCAAAAATGAGAACAGCATTGAATTCCATATTTGCTGCCTATTATTTAGTTTTTTTCTATTCTTTTTCTGAAAATGTTAGTAATAGCAGTTTTTTTTCTCTTTCTGTAACCTTACAAAACCCAGCTAATTTCTTCAATTTTCCAGAGCTAGCTTACATCGGTCTATTTCTAAAAGCTTATTATAAAATCACAACAAATTCTCGAAGAAGAAAAGCCAGATGAGAAGTGAAATTAATAAATCAAAAGGTTTCTATCTGATGGCTATGTTTTAACTTGGGAAATAGATTTAATTTCTGATTTCTGGGTTACGAATCAATCTACATAATTGAGTTAACTTCTCGAAATATCAGTTTTAAGATATCCACTGAGAGGGGGGTTCTTATAAAAATTTCATTGTTAATAATAGCACAATATATTTAAATAAAGGTAACAACTCAACAAAAAGAATTTCATGGAAAAAGAAAACTGCATTCCTTCATCTAAAGAATCAATACTTGATGAGGAATATCTTCCATTAATATTGAGTAAAGATCAGGATCACTCAGAAACATAAGAGAATAATGCTAAACAAGATCAAGATATGCTAGAAAAGCATGAATTATTGAATAAATTTAGCGAAATCTCTAAATAAAATATTGCTCGAAACATAATCAAAGCCTTCTTTACATATCTGATTGATGTAAAACACAATGATCTCTTAACCGACTTTGTAGCTCATTCTCAAAATGACAAAGGAAACCCAAGAAACATTGCTAAAAACTATTTTAAAAATATGCAGTTCAATAATAATTCCCTGAGAAAGCTGATTGATCACACAAAATATGGCAAAGCATTCGAATTCTACTTAACGTTCGAAGCTGAGACTTGGCTAGCGAATAGTAGAGTTAGAAATAAACAAGACCATTTGATCTTCATAGATTTTATGAAATTGTGCTGCTCGAACACTCACTTTTCGAAGCAAATCGTCTCCTACAAGAAAAATAAATTATCGCTTTACAATGATCGCCATTGAACAAAATAATAATAAGATTTAAACTGTTTGAATAAAGAAAAAAAAACAATAATTCCAGTAGCCAAATAATTTCACCTCTTGATCTACTCATTCTTCTTTACTTTTCCCTATTGTTCTCATGACACATTCATCAAAGAGCATTGTTTTTATCATTTTTTGAACATCATTATCTACCTAGTTTTGACGTCAAAAGCTGTCTTGATTTCAGGAAGATCTAATCTTGTTTCTATTTGAATCCTTGCATCATTTAATAAACTATGAATATATTCAAAAAAAGGATATTTTTTAATTCCCACCCCTCAAATTCAAGAGAAACAAATGTTTGTTACTTATCAAAAAAGTAAACAAATTTAATTTAAATATCTATTGCTTTTATAATCATAGGGGAGCAATCTCTACCTTGTTGCATGCTGTAAACTAACCTTAGTTTAATTATTAAGTCTGCGTTGATTATTATTGTCAGTTTCTTTCATATCTCCCTCTATTTTTTGTTTAGAGCTGTAATCCAGCAAATACAACAGAATTCAAAAGCAAATAATAATACCCGTTCAACATTAAGGTCTAATAGCCATTTTTTAGTGGGATACTTACTTGAATAAGTTTAATAATTACTTTAAATTGAAAAGCAATTTCTTAAAAAAAGAAAACAGCTATCCTTTCATACAAAAGTGTTTTTCCATGTAGATAGGAAACAAACCAAAAAAAAAGAGAAGTTACTTTCAGTAATTTTGAGTTCACGACATAAAGATCATGAGCTTAATATTTATTTAAAAATCGTGCTCTCCTTTTTTGAAGTTCATCCTAATCTATTTAGATTGGACTTAATTTGAAAGACAACTGCAAAGCTCGATTTTAAAGAAACATAAAAATTTGTTATCTGTGCTTTTATTACCCAAGCTCTGTTACACGGGCGGGGTCGTTTTTAGTTTTGCTTTAGCTATTGGAGCAGAAGGAGTTTCTTTGATTATTGAATCTATTTGCTTAATCAATAACAAGTAACTCCAGAAATTGTAATTAGGGAATTCATCCCCTTAAATACCTCTACTTTAGTTCTCCCACTTGTAATTATTGAATGAAATTAAAACAACCACTGGATGGGAGGATTCTATTTCAAATGGAGTTTCTAATTAAGTGTACGTTTATCATTATTATCAGATAAATTATTTTTTTTCTGTGGAGGGTGGAAAGGCTTTTTTGTGTGTCCAATTTGTTTCTCCTCAAGGTTAAATATTCTCGTATTATTTATATTTAGCAATAATTCTAATCTGTACTTCATTTAGCTACAAGAATTATTTTACTGCTCTTTGAAAAAAGAAAAAATTCATAAAAAATACGGTTAAATCTCTCAAAGTAATGTTGATTAATCTTGAAAAAACTAAAGCTATAATAAAAAGAAAAGTTAATCATGATGGTTATTACTTTCTGTTGTTAATTTTATCCCGCTGTAATTATATTAAGGTTATCTAATCCGCTGGGTGATGTTAATCTTTGGAATGTTTGATCCAACGTATAATCGAAATTGGGGCTAGCTTGGTTTGGTTAATTAACTCTTTTTTTCTATTAGATTTTGTTCAAAGAAAAATCGAAATAATAATAACTATTATTGAGCTTTGCTTCATTTTATATTTTTAATATTTACTTTAGATGAATCCTTGGATGAAACTTAGAGGTAGTCAGCAAATAAATTCAAATTAAAGATATTTAAATCAGAGATTATTAAGATTACAAGAACAAGTTTTCTAAGTTATAAATTGAGAGAATTGTAGACATAAATCTGCTTTTCATAGCGATTTATTTCCTAAAAGAATTAGGAAATTCGAATCTTACATTATTGTTTGTGGATATGATATTTGACTTTCTTTTGTTATCTTCAGAGATTCGTTTTCAAAATTGTAAATAATCTGTTTATAAAAATCAGTTAAAAAGGGCAAGATTATTTTATGATGGTCAACAAATTTTGAAAGGTGTATTTCTTCAACATTTTAGCTCCAAAACCCAAAATGCTTTTATTATTATCTTTCCTTATTTTTCTGAGAAATTAAGCTTTACAGTTACATACTTTATCTTACACACATTAATCAAAGCTATTTTCTTTTTAAATTTGTTTTTTATGCTTAATCTTCGCATAATTACCTCAGATAATAAAAATTGAAAAACTAAACCAACCAAAGAAATGAATACCGATGAGTGTATTAAGATAATATTTCCTTATTTTATAGGGAAACCATATTTGATTTGTTTCTTGAGAAAATCCAATAAATTCAAACTTGAGTTAGTGACTTAAATTCATAATCAAAAAATCAAAAAAGAGTGTGTAATTTGCTTATTATTGCAGGGAAAAAACTTAACATTTCTCGGAAAACCCAGCTATATCCATTAATAATATCGATATTTTTAATATCAATACCTGAGCAACCAAACTGTTGGTTTTGCTTAATTGAACAAAGTTCATTTTTGAGCTCTGTTCTTCTTATTTAAATTGGAATCCTTTCTGCATGTTTAAAGTTATTTCCTATTAATTTTGAACATAGTTCAGTTTAAAGACAATAATTTCTACTATGGAATATTCTCCAAATAGCCAATGTCTATTTGATCAAAAACTTATTTGTTGATTTGTCAAATTCTTTGCAAGTTAGCATTGTGAAAAGAACCAAGTGAAGTTGTCAAAAATGGTAAATAAATTATTAGATAACATTATTTTTATCCTTTACTGAAGGAAGATTCCCTTTTTCGTTTGAAAAAGAAAATGAAAATGAAAATTTCAATTTAATATTCAAGATCAACAATTTGAGTTCAATAAAAAGCTATTGCCAGAAAATATAATAAAATTGAAATTATTAATGTAATTCAGTCTGAATATCAATACAAAAATCAAAGAAATTTGAACCAGAAAAGGCTCAAATTATGAATAAAATAAAACAAAATAATAATTATCAAATGAAAGTCAAACCAAGCCAAAGGTTGCTGAGTTTTTTAATCTAGAAGAAATTCTGATGAATAACTCAGATCCAATAATATAAGAAAGAAAATTTAACTCGGGTCATGAGTAAAAGAATTATGAGATTCACAAGACTTGAAATGCACAAGCCCCACAGGATCTCCACACAATTAAAAGAATAATTACAATAATCCCTTCAGTTAAAAGCCAAATAAAAAACATGGGCAAGATAAAAAGTCAAACTCACTCTGTCTTCGACGATATTCTTGAGAACAGAATTGGACATGGCAAGGCGCAGATTCTCATCGCAAGTAGCTTTTATATAATTTGGCTTTGTGACGGTGGCGAGAACTTAGTCGTTGCGTTTATGCTTCCTATCCTCCAACGCGAGTGGAATCTCTCCTCCGTGCAAGTGTCTCTAGTCGGGTCTCTCATTTTCCTTGGATGGGGAATCGGAGGTATGATATGTTGCCTTTTTATGGATTTTAAAAACATAAAAACAACTATTTTTTAATCTTTTTAACTCACATTTGATTCTTCTTTTGTATTCTTGCCATTTACCTTCTTTTAAATCATTAATAGCTGTGCTCAGTGGTAAGGTTTCGGATACTTACGGAAGGAGAAAGACAATGATCTACAGTTGCTTGCTCTAATTTATATTTGGTGTGCTCTCAGCATTCTGCAATAATTTCGAGTAATTCATTGTCCTAAGAGGGTTATTTGGTTTAAGCAATGGACTCAGCAATCCGCTTACATCTAGCTTCGTCTCAGAGATAGTCCCAAGAAGCCATCGAGGCAGATTCTTTGTGCATATCTTTAACGCATTCCCAATAGGAGAAATTTTCATTGTGGGATGTGCTGCGTTCTTTTTAACATCTCTTGACTCTGGTAACTGGCGTGCATTACTTTTTGTCAGCAGTTTACCTGGATTAGTTGCATTAATAGCTTCACTTAAGTATCTAATAGAGAGTCCTCGCTATCTTCTTTGCTGCAGATAAGATGGTTTCAATGAAGCTATTGCTTCGCTTAACTACATAGGAAAGCTGAATCATGGTTCTAAGGAAAGCAAGTCGTCAAGTCAAGAATTACTGGAGTTTAATAGCTCTGAAGCGTAAAGATAAGAATCCTCTCCAATCCATTGTAGAGATGAATTCAGGGAATTAGATGCCTTGGAAATATAAGCACTTAGAGAGTGGTCTGAAGTGACTTACAAGAATTAAAGCCACGCGATTGGAAGCATCTCTTAGCTATTTACCCCTAAAATAAGAGGGATAACACTTAGACTCATGGCAATGTGGTTTAGTTTGAGTTTTGTGTACTACGGAATCGTGTTTATTTTGCCAATGATGATGATCGCGATAGAAGGAGATACTGCAAAAACAGACTCCTAAACTTCTTAAGATTTTATAGGCATATTCATAGCATGTTTCGCAGAGATTCCTTCGAATATCCTAGCTTATTACGCCATCGAAGATAAGCGTTTTGGAAGGAAAAATTCCATGACAATATGCTACAGTATTTCCTCCATCTGCAGCATTCTAGTCTTTCTAACTTGCTCATCACTGAATATGTTTTTATTCTTTCTGATTGGAAGTGTGAAATTCTTTATAAATTTCAGTTTCTGTGTGATCTTCCCTTTCACAGCGGAAATCTACATTACTGCGCTGAGGACAACTGGAATAGGAATAAATAATTCTGTGTGCAGACTTGGAGGAATACTCATGCCTTGGATATCAGTTCTACTCTTTAAACTAGGTTTTGCAGGTCCATTTTTGGCTTTCGCGTTGATCAGTGCGGTCAGTGCATACAGCGCTTACACAATACCAAAAGACACAACAGATACTGATCTTGATACATATGAAGATGAAGAAACAAGCAGTTAATAACTTGGAACTTCCACTTCTTTATTGAAAGCTATGAATTGAAATAGGAAAGTCAAAATGATTGAAGCTCCCAGTGCGTGAGAAATAAGCTGAAAAATGACAAAAATCCATTTGATCTTTTTCTCTTACTCTATTTGAAAGTAAGAACAGAAAATCGAAGCTTTCAACGAAATTGAATTATTATTCCCTGACTTACTTTTTGATGTTATTTGTCTGCATATGTATTTTTAGCTAAACAAAACATCAATACAACCCTAACTAATGTTTCCATCAAAAAATATTTATTGTTCTTAGTTTACACATTAAGAGATTCAATCTTACAAATGATTTACCACAACTCCTTCCCCACTTAAATCTCCGGATGAATTACTTCTTGTGTCTTTCAATTACTTAAATTAGGAGTAATTCTTCCTTTATTTCAGCTTCCCAAAAAAGATCTTTTAAATGAATTATTTTAATTAATTTCGTTTTTTGTCACACAGAAGTGTTATCAGATTGGTTTAATTGAGAGACGACACATTGGGATTTAACGCAATTAGTTAATCCATTTGGTCTCTCTCCTGTGCTAAAATAAAATCTTCGAAGATTATATTTTTATTTTCTCTTTAATTGCATTAAAAAACTGCATTGTTTCTATTACACAGTTGTCTATCTGTATTAATCTAAAACTGTCTTTACTTCTTTCAGAGTAAGGATTCAAAAATGTGCTTACTTGTTTTACATATCAAAATTGTCTTTTCTTCCCACGAATAAATCCAAGAGAAGAATGAATAAAAGATATAATCTAAGAGCCTTCTCAAGTAATTAAGCCTTATTATTAAATTCTGAATTAGATGAATTTAAAAGTTAATAAAGTTTTAACTTTGTAGATTGCGGAAGCAAGTGAATATAATTCTAAGTAGAAAGAATTAGACTGAATTGGGAATTATATTAGAAAGACACGCAGAAAATTACCACTTACATTACATAATTTGGTTCTTTCACTGAATTAATTTAAGAATATTATTGTGTTTCTAAGTTGTTTTGAGTGAAAAATAATACAAAACGATGGAAGAACATGGTTTCGAGTTTCTTCTGTCTTCTTGCTTTTTTGATGGAATCAAACCTTTTGAATAAAGCGAAACTCAAAGCTAGGAATAGACGATTTTGAAAAGAAATCTCTTCTAGTAGTATGAAAAATCAAACAAAAAGAGATGAATTAATACTCGCTGGTTAATAAATGAGTTTATTTAAAGGCGTTCAGATTTTAATGTCTTCAATTCAAGCATTCTTGGGGAGCTTGGAGATAATTGATGTAAGTAAATAAAGGAATACGAAGAAACACAAATAATATAGATGAATTAGCAGAATATGATATTGCATAGAGATTTAGAACATGCGGACCAGGCTGTTTCTAAGAAAAGAAAAAGAGAAGTAAGTTATGATGATATAGGCTGCATTAACGCAGACGCTGATGGAGATGATAACTAGGGATACTATGAAGACAAACATCGAACGCAGAACTACTTGAGTAGGCAATCGTTTGAAAAAATAGGAAATCAAAATGGTAGCAGAGACACTTTAGATTTCGAAATGAATAGTCTAAAACGGGCTTGCTAAATCGAAGAGGAAGATGATGGTCTCAATGGCTATGAAGGTAGGGTAAGAGATACCAAAATTGAAGAAGTTCAAAAATAAAAAAGTAATGAAAAAGAAGGAAAATATGAAAAATAAGAATCATATGATAGAAACGAACAACTCCCTTTGAGCAAAATAAATGAATCTGAAAGGCATAATCAAGAATAAACTTTCTATGGCCCATATAATAATCTTGAAGGCAATTAGAATAGTTCTATTGGCCCTTTTTAACAAGATTTAAATTATTCTTAAACTAATAAAAATATTCTTCTGAGTTCTAATAATAGAAACAATCAAAACTTAGAGTGTTTCTAAGCAAGTAATGGAAATGTGATTTCAGAGAATAGTGATAGAATGATAATTAAAGCACAGGAAAGGAAGCAACTAAAGGTAATCAGACATCTTGGGAAAAGTTAAATGAATGGATTTAGATTGTTTTAGCAGCTGAGCGAGAATAAACGATTTTGCCTTTTCAATGACTGTGTAGTCGATATATCGCTATTCGAAGACAGTAATAATCAAGAAAACAACCTTTTAAGTTAAGCTATTATGCAATTTAAGGACACAGTATGTGTAATCAAAGCAAATAACGGGGATATTATCTAAGTGAATTTATCACATATTTCTGCTCCAATAGTTGAGTACTCCCAGGTGATATATCTATTAAAATCTCTACCTTCGTCTTCTGCTTAATAGTTAGTTCAATTAATCTAATAGTTCCAAAGTAAAACGCAGAAATACGTAGATTATATTTATTAACTTGCATCTAGGCCTGCTAATGAATTACAATAGCTGGAAGTTATTTTTTAGTCTAGATTCATTGCAGCATAAGCATAAGCTAAAATGAGGTTGGAACATGTCCCAAGAAATAAGTTTGCTTTGATTATACAATATCATTTTGATTTTAAAACAAAATCGCCAAGGTTGTTCTCATATGCATTTTCAAGGAAATTACTTGATATCATGGGTGTGTCTTCAAATGAAGCGTAGAGCGTATTTCTCAGAAATGGGCCACTTGATATTATTCTCAGAAAGGATAAAACATTCAGTTTGTTGCTATGCACAATCCAGCTGGCTGATCACCCTAAGACTGATTTAATCGATCACCTAACTGCTAGGTGTTTTATTTACACTTTGGATTCCTTAAAAATAGAAGCGAAAGTCACCATGAGAGTGTTTAATCTCACTAATCGCTTCGATATGCTCCATCATCTGTAGTTTCCATTTTGTGATGATCATTTTTGTGAGATTCTTTACGAAATTGATGCAAAGAATCTTGAGAAATTAGCTAAAGTTAGAAAGGAAAAAAATGTCTTTTAGTAATTTGACATGCAAGAAATTATTGAAGGAGATTTTCAGTATGAGATGGAAGTGAATAGCTTCCTAACAAGGTACTATTAAAGTGGGATATCTTCATGTAAAAAAATCAAGAAAACACAGGAATCTATTTCTTCACCAAGATAATAATGGCAGAAGAATAATTCAAGAACTGAGATAAAAGCAGATAATTCTAATCTCTCTACATCTGTGTAAGTCCAGCATTCTAAGCTCATAAGTGTATTGACTTAAAATTATGTGATAGTTAATAATAATCTGCAGTATTCAGAGCATATTTTTTGAAAACATAATAAAATTGTGTGGAAGGAAAGGAAAAAATAAGAATGAATAATAAATATGTAGCCCAAAACAAGAAGAAGAAAAATAGAGTGAAAGTCAAATAAGAATAACAGTAGCAGCATGAAAAAATAAAATAAAATCTGTAAAGGAATGTTTTTATTTCAGTTATTGTAAAAAAATGTTAAATGTATGAGATTATTTTATATATTTTTCTTCTTCAAAATTCACCATATTCATCCAAAGATATTCTTGCCTGATTGTATGAATACATTGCTGTTGGTTAGAAGCTTCGGCATAGACTAAAGATTTTCTCTATTCCTATTGAATTTAGCTGGGGAGAGAGATTCACTTTTGTATTAATCAATTGATGTTCTGCTGGGCAATAACGCTAAACTTCCATTACGTTGAAGTCCTTAGCGAGATTCAATTTTTCTTGGTGAAGATTCTCCTGTTCCGTCTGGTTAGCGTAATTTTCTATGCGAATACAGCTAGACTGTCTCAGGTGTGGTGATTGCATTTTAATATCCTAGACTTTAACTTACCATCGCTAATTATTTGGTTCTTCGATAATCTTAGACCATTCCAGGTACTGAAGAGCTTGTACCATTCTAAATTGTAGCAAAAATAATATATGCCAATTAATTTATTACAAATCATGTTTATTTCTGGAAATTAAAAGGATTTTTGTATCTAAATACTTCGAAAAGTTGTTTATTCATGATGAGCTCTCTTTGGTCCATGTAATCGTTCTTGCTCGTGTTTTTTGTCAGAATCTAAAAAAATATTAATTATCAGACAACTTTATTTATGTATATGTTCTAAAGTATCTCTTAATTAAGATTTGTTTACCTGATCAATGAGCTCACTGTTCAATTCCTTTTTCAGCTATGCCTCTTGCATCTTTCGTTAGTTCTGCCATTCTTCAACTTCTTTATCCTAAATAACCAATCAATGCATTGCAAAAAATATATGAATTTTATTCAGTCTTTTAACTCTATTTTGTTACCTTTTAATTTAAGAATTCATTGTATCTTTGCTTATCAAGTTGAGAAGCAGCTTGTACTTCTTGTTTCATAGCCATTTGTGTTTTGAGTGTAGAAATAACATTGTTATTCACTTATTTCTTAACTTCTTATTCTTATTGAAGCCGCTAGTCTTCAGCTTGCCTTTATCGCTGGTTATACTAGTCGACGATTATTCTTTCAAAGTTCTTCCTATCTTCGACTTGTTTCAGATGATTCTCCATGAATAAACCAGACACAGCTTAATTCTAACTGTTTGTGAAGTATTTCTGTTTGATACCCCTTTGCATTTCATCTCTCCTTTGTTCTTATTATTGTAGTTCTTGTTTTTCAAGCTCAACAAAAGCTCGATTTTTATCCTTGAGTCTCTCTTGTTCCATTCGTTTTATCTGCAAAATTTACAAAATTAAGGTTTAGAGGTTTATCTTTTTAGGAAAAAGAAACGAATTGTGTGCTATTTTACTTCTTCTTAGGCATGATTGGCGTTAAGTAGTTCGCTTTTCATGAAATTCTTCTCTTCTCGTTAATGATCTTAATAAGCAAGTTGCGATTAGATGCCATCCCTAATTCTTCTATCAGCTTCAATTCTATCTTTCTCTCTGTCTCTAAACTATAGTTTTGTAGGTTTCATAGCAAAAGTACACATGAAAAAAGAACTCCAAAAATTATTATTAAATAATTTGTTACTTAAGCCTCTTTTCGTTGTTCAGCTATTTTGCTGTTGAAGTCAAGACAATCATGACTGATTTTCCCGAGCGCTTATGATCTCATCTCCTGGAATAGGGAGATTTGCTAGGAAAGTACAAAAAGAATAAATTGCTTTTGCTTGAATTACAATCAGTATCTTTCATTTTATGTTTGTTTGTTTTTTTCTCTTCCCAATTAATTTCAGTTTTTACTTTATCATGGAGTGGTTATGGTGATGAAAGCTCTTCGTATCGATCATATTCTTTCTCTCTTTAGTGCTACTATTTCTGTTATTCAATTGACTGCTTTAAGTCTTCCCTGAAAATAAACAATAAATGAGTTAGTCTTCTCTAACAACAATTAAGTTATGGATTGCAAAATAATTCTTACCTGTATCTATTTCTTATCTCATCCTACAATCTACGCTCAGTGTCGATTGCTTCTTCTTGCTTCTTCGATTGAATATCCTAGAGATATGCCCACTCATTCTTGTACTTATTCACTGCAGATAAATGTTTTTAAAACAATTAAAAGGATCGTGTGATAACGAACTGCCATAAGGCAAAAATCCACAAGCTGATAATCGGGAATATGTGCCAATTATTGTACGTTCTGGAGATCGTAATGGAGATTATCGAAGGGGAGAACCTACAAATGGAGAAGATCTCATAGGAGAAGAACGTTGCGGAGAAGACCCGCCTTTTTGGGAGTATTAATCTTGCATTTTCTTTGGTTAAAATCACAAGGGAACGCGTAATTGTTTTTGAGAATACCTCACAGAGGAAGCTGAAATTTTTATTAATAATCTCCACAAAAATAAACTTTTTTAGATAACTATTTAGTTTCTTTTTTTTTCCTAAGAAGCGATTGGTTTAGCTTTTCTATTTGCTCTATCTCTCTTGATCCCAAATCAACTGTCTGGAAAGCAACCAAAAATTAATTGTTCTTGGAAATTATGCCTTAGATTATTTGTTTGATTTTAAAAATCAACCAATCTCTTGCATGGATGCTTTACACTTACAAAAATAGTTTAGAAATATCATATTCAATTTTTTTTTATATTTTGGTTTATTATTTATTTCATTATTAAAAAATCTTTCCTAAAAATAATAATAAAAGGTCATAATATTTGCTTATTTATTCATAGCAAATCAATAAACTTTATTCCTTCATTTCTTTATTTTTCTTCTTCTTTTTTTCTTCTGATTTTTACCTTATCTGCTATGATTTTAATTGAATAAACCAAAGAGAGTTTTCTTTTGGAGCAAATTTCTTTGAAATCTTCAAAACCTGAAGCCAAAATGAAAAGTATCAAAAAAGGAGCTAAAAGAACCAGCAAAGAACAAATTAAATATCCTTAGCAGGTGGGAATAAAGTTAA
>Ga0302271_10002679_pt1 | contig 15797 bp, 10 predicted proteins | sample III_Bog_N1_1_FD_198767 | JGI IMG/M metagenome (GOLD analysis project Ga0302271, IMG submission 198767) | Peat permafrost microbial communities from Stordalen Mire near Abisko, Sweden - III_Bog_N1_1 | ecosystem: Environmental > Terrestrial > Soil > Wetlands > Peat | place: Sweden: Abisko...
CCCCCCCCTTCAATTGCATTATTTTATGAAAAGTAAATGAATTTATAAATTGCGAGATTTAAAAAGCATTATTTGAATAAGTAAGGAATACAAGACACAAACAAAAAGATTGAAAGTTTAAGATGTAATGAAAGATAGATTGAGAGAGAAGCTCAGAGAACAAGAGAAGGAGGAAAGGAACAAAAGAATAAGGAGGAAAAAGAAAGAGGAAAAAAAAGAGAGAAATTGAGGGAGAGAGATATATTTTATGTGTGTTTATTTATAGGCATTATGATAGTTTGCCCTAGTGGAGAAGCGAAATGGCAAAGAGACGAAGAAATAATGCCATTTTAGTTTTTTAGATCTACTACTACTATTAGTATTCTTAGCAGGAGTTGAAATTACAATGAAAACAATAGATTATGCCCATTTATTAGCATATCTAAATTCGAATTCCTGTTTGGTATGTTTTATCTTAATAAAAATAAATTAAGTCATTAAAACCAACTAAATTCCTAAGATACCCTTTGAATCTTAAGGCAGTTATTCCATTCAGTACTCTTATTTTTCGCTTATTCCATTAAGAAAACCTAAGATAAAGTTTCCCTTTATCAAAAGCGATTCAGTTGATAAGTTACAACTAATTGATGACTGCTACAGAGGAACTTCTAACCCTTGGATCAGGTTACAGCATACCCGCTATCATATCAGATAACTCCGGTGGGATCTATTTAAAATATTTCTTCTTGCTTGAATCAGAAAATCCTTCAGTAGGATTTACTCCCAGAAGCTCCAAAAACACTATCCCCATTGACCATACGTCACTGGAAGCACTAAACCCTTCACTGGTATATTCTGGAGAGAAGTATTTTTCAGTTCCAACAGAATTCAATGCCTACTAAACTTCCTTGTTAGAAAGTTTCTTCGCAATTCCAAAATCACCTGGAAAAATGAAAAAACAGCCAAAATAAGAATTCCAAATATTTGTAATAATTTGTCTGTTAACTCTCCCTTGTTTTTGTTGCTGTTGATCTACCTATTTTGATTTAGCGCGATATCCCATGAAGAAATATATTCCCTGGTTTGATATCTCGATGGATGATTCTTTGTGAATGAATGTATTGAAGGGCTGTGAGCATCTACTTCATCATGTTGAGCACCTCAAATTTATCTATTTTACCCTTTGTCTTAGAGATGTACTCCTTGAGATTACCATCTTTTTGTTTGTGTTTACAACGAAAAATAATTAATTATTTTCAACTCATTTTCAATTTCTTTTTTTACTGTCAGCTAGTTCTGAGACAATGCAATATGACTGCTAATCTTCTGTTTTGAAGGCATTGTAAATCTTAATAACATTCTTATGGTTCAGCTGTTTCATGACTTCTACTTCTCCACTTGTGAGATGCTATCGAAGAACACTGTTATTTGGTAAAATTTTCAATGCAAAAGAATTCCCATCAACCTGAATTAAAAAACAACAAACAAGACCATTTTAAAGATTGTGCAGTTTATATACTTGACATTACCTTGTAGATGACTTCGAATACTCTCCCAAATGATCCTTCTCCAAGTTATTTTCTTGTTACATATACACTTAGACTTTTTTCAGGGTGCTCGAATTCCTTCCTTTGAGCTTAAATCAACGATCCACCAAGTTCGTTGTTATGATTATTATTAGAGTAACGAGAGAAACTAGGTATTATTTGAGATAAGCAACTTATCTGAGATGGCTTTGATGTGCTTGAAGTCTGCATAGTCTTGGAATTGACTTCCATAATTGATTTCATGGGAATATTTTTGATCATATGAAGATTCTTGAAATTCTTCTATCGTTACATCATTTCTCCTTCTTTCTCATCAGGTATTTCTTCGTCAAAGCTACTGATACTTAAATCGCCATCGTTGCTCACAGGGTAAAATGGATCTAAAGATTAGTTAAGTAAAAAAAAAACAACAATCTAGATTCCTTCAAGCTGCAAAAATCATAATATTTTCATACGATTGGTAGCAGCAGTTTGCGTATCACAGAATTCTTTGAGTTTTTCAGCATATGAAATATCAGAAGGAGAAAGCTAAAAGTTCTTTGGAATGTTCAGAGTAGACGGCATAGGGAAATCAGACTAATCCCCTGTAGGAGCCTTTGTTGAAGATGTGGAGCTACCCTGTTCAAAAAAAAAAAAGAAATAAAATTCCTGAATATTTTATAACATTTCTGATAAATAAAACCCCTTTTCAATTCTGTTTTTACTTTCTGATGTGGATGCTGCATTGATGCGGGGCGTTCAGATTAATAGCTGCTACTTGCATCACTCTTCTGATGTTCCCTGAAAAAACTACCACCCCCTCCAAGTTATGTCTTCTACCCTCGAAGATTCATTATCCTCGGGCTAGTCTCATTCGCAAAGACAATGTGACTACCTCCTTTGATGAGCAAGTTACTCCCATTGTTATTTCCTTTTAAGATACTACTTCCGCTGATTGCACTGCCAGTTGTACCTTTAACTACTAAACTCCCAGCTTTTCTTGTGTTCCTGTCTTACTTGGAAGCACTAATGTTGCTCGGAGGGATATTATTATTTGTCTAGCTATTTTTATTGACATTGAGAGTATTCGCTGGACTTATGCTGATATTCGTGTTGGAAGTGTTCTTCGCATCACTATGCAAGGATTCCTCATAAAGATTCACACAATAGTTTCGTTCTGTCGGAAAATTAGATAAATCACTAGAAGTATTGTTTTCATTGCTGGGGAGGTTATTTATTGTTGTTAGGGTCTTATTTTTAATAGGATTTCCAGTATAGTTGGCGCTAATAGATTTGGATTGTTGACCTTTCCCCCCAGTAGTGGAATTATTTTGATTAGAGGAAAAATTGTCTGAAATTATATCTGTTATTATCACTTCCTAGGTTTACGCTGCGGGTTTTAAATTCTTTTCTTGTTAATTTCGTTGATTGCACGCATCGATCACTTGAATCTTTGGAATATTCATATGTTATTTTGAAACCTATTCGAAGGAATCTTGCTATGGCCCATTAAGAACAATTTTACTAAATTTCTGTTAAGAGTTGTTCCTACTCAACTGAGCTTAAGGGGATTTGAATTGCTGTGTCTATGATGCATCCATGGACAACATATCTGACTCTTCAATATCAGCTATCTTTTACAACGCAGCATTTTAATCCAGTGGATTTTTCATCTTCGCACAGGTTAAAAATGCCTTTTTTGCTTCTCTATGTCTTCCAAGTTTGAGGTATCTCATCCCAAGAGTGTAATAAATCACACTGAACTACTATGGATCCTTGAATTCAGTCTAATTATCTTCAAAAACTTATTTAGATTTCTCAAAGTAATTCAAGGCTAAATCATTTTCTCCGATCAGCTCGTATACATAACCCTGCTAATAAACTGGTCTAGGATCAGTTTAATTCTTTGAAAATACAGTCTAATACGTTTCTAAAGCTCTCTTGTAGTCTTTTGACAGCTATTAGCATCTACCAAGTTAAAACATTGCTTGCAGATCGCAGATTTATGTCAAAATACTACTGAACTTTTTCTAGGCCTGCCAATAGTCATGCTTAGCCATCAATCGCTAGCCTTCCTGGAAAAGAAGATTACGCTGAACAAGGATCAATCCAAAGTAGCTTTCTCCCTCATTCATTCACTCCCTTATTGTGATAGTATTTTATCTTGATAAATCACTTTTTGTGTCGATATCAAAACTTAAAAACTTATTAGCTATTTCTCTAGCAACTAATCTTAATTCATGTTCCTTAGATACTCAATCTATAAAATTAATCACTCCTTCTTTCTTCTTATTTATCACCAAGAGTCTCTTCCTTACAGGTACCCTTTCACTAATATCAAAAAAAAAAGAGATTGATTTCTCGAAAAAAGTAAAAAAAAAATATTTAAATTAAACCAAACAAGCAATCATGAATATGCCCTACAAGATTAGTTTTCATAAAAAAATTCAGACAATTGTAACTGAGCTTGTTTTGTTTAACTTCAATGATTCTAATATGTTAATATTTCTATGTTTCCAATTCACTGAAAGTAGTTTCATTGTTGAAACAATTATTGAGAAAAAATAATAAATTAATCATTTACAGAAAAATATTTAAGAATAACTGATAGCTTTCATATTACACTACAACGCATACCTTATGCCTATGTCTGTGATTCCAATTTGATTCCGTTCACTCCAAGCCACTTGATTCTTGTAATTATGTAAAGTAAAAACAAAAAAAAAGAGATTTCTAATAATAAAATCCTATTCGTTTTGGCTGGCTGGAAATAAATATTCCTGTATAAATAACAACTGCAACCTTAACCAGCCTGTGTGTAAGACAAGAAAGATAGTTTATTTCAAAGAAAGTCAACCCAGCTCTGTGCGTGGTTAATTTTGAGTTCAGCATCATCAAATTATAAATAACCTTGTGAAATCAACAAACTGTAGATACAAAATAATAAATCTCCGTTATTTTAGGATACAAACAAATGATTTAAGTTATCTCTTGAAAAATCTTAGGTTTTAGGTATTTAATTCTTCTAATTGACTTACAGTGCATTGGATCACAAGATTAACAGTCTAAAACAAACAAATAATAGGCTTTTAGCTTTTCTACCTTTCAAGCTAAATTAATATTTCTCTTCTAGCAAGCCGTTAACCTACAAGAACGAAAAGAAAAACAAAAGCAACTAAACAAGGGCTGTAAATGAATAAAAATGATTTCAATATATTTTGTTTGATTTGTACATGGGCATTGTATTGTTCTTTAGTTTTATGGTCCAGAAATAGAAAATGAGATTACTGTTTGACTCCATTCAAGAACACATGTTAACTCCTTCTAATACAAGTAATATAAATTTCTAACTTGATTCTTAATTTCAGATAGAGTTTACATACTAATCATTAATATTCATCAAAAATTTTTGAATCAATCTGAATTCTTTAATTTACACTGGTTGTTTATGCAAAAAATTAAAGAAATGGAGTTTACTCAATAAAAGACGATTCCTTATATTAAAGAATTCACTTATTTGTATTTTCTTAAAAAAAATGTAGATAAACGCATTTTAGGATAATAATAATGGTAGTAAATACATATCAATTTATTGATATCCTCTTCAAAATAGACAGCATTTCTCTTCTAGTTTTAAGATCAATATCCACTTTGTATGCCTTGCTTGTTCCTAGAACTTGATTATGACATTATTTCTCAAGATATATCTTCGACAAAATTCGAATTATTTTGTGGTTTTAATCATTCTCAATTTGTTACTCCCATATCCTCTCAAGGTCATTAAAATCTCTGATGCTAAACTAATTGCAGTAATCTACAAAAAGATCATATTCTTTCTCTGAGAACTTTCCTCCAGAAATATCCTTGATCAAATCCATATTCCTGCTATTAGTTAAAAACTCAAGTAGATATCTTCCAATTTTCGCTAAGGAATTAGATTATTCTAAATTGCTTCTTTTAACGGGTTCTAGAGAATATATGCTATGCTTTGATAAGCTAGGTAGTTTTTAATAATTAATGTCTGTAGGCATATGTCTTCCTTCCATGAAAGGTCTCCAATTACTCTGAAAAAAACAATTAAAGCAAATTACTTCAATTTTTAGAATATTTTTGAATTTTACTTGACAGGATTCAGCTATGGGATTCACTATTTTAGCAGTTGAGTTGTAAGGGAAATGCTAAGTAGAAACTTCATAAGGATAGATTTCTTGTTGCTGATTCTATTTATAAAGATAAGAATTATCTGATGATATTCTTTAGCTAAATTTTTCCAAATAATTTGAGGACTGATTGGAAAGGTAAAAAAAAGGAAAAGGCAGCATAACTATCTATGGTAATTGAGGGGGAAATGGAAATACCTATTGTCTCAATTCTTCATCACTTTCTTCTTCTTCTTCTTCTTCTTCTTCTTTTATAACTACTTCCTCTTCTTCTTCAACTATTAGTCTCTCTAATTCCCTAATTTTTTGTTGCTCCTCAAAACTCATGATATTTTATTTCTTTGATAAATCTTCTCGGCTTGTAATGAGATCATTTGCTTCTACTTCTACATCTTTTTAGGATACAAATATGGCTGCGTTATTCTAATCTCCTTCTTCTTATTCTTATTCTTGGTCATTTATATTCAATTCTTGATTGTCCTTTTCTGATGAATCATATGAGCCATTCTATTCTGATTAGTAGCTGCTTTCTGTCAGAAAAGTATTTTCCAAAGGCGATATTGCTCTTTTAAACTTTCCATGTTTCTGTTTTTTTCTGTTGACTTACTTAATTTCTTAAGAATTCTTACTGCTTGAGGATATTCTGTTTGATTTAAATATTCTTTCCTCTTGAAATTCAGTCAATCCGCAATGTTCTCTTATTAATTAAGATGTCTAGCTCTATTTAGTTTTAATATGAGATATTTTCTTCTTGATTGGTGTATTCTTTGTTAGGAATTATTTTCTTTCTTAGTTTGTTTAAAGCATTGAATTGCTATTGTTCCTAACGTTTTTAAGATCCTTGGTTCTTTTCCAATGAAGCATCACTCTCGCAGAAGCTTCAACTGTAGGATTGATAAAAGATGTGAATGGAATATTTGAAATTTGTGCAATATATGTTCTTAAATTATGATCAAGATTATCTGTATATTGATTGTCTTGAGAATACTACTACCAGATATTATGGGCATCTATCTCAGAAAATTGTCTCAGCTAATGAAGCTGCCTGTTTATTTAAATGGCTTCAAATTATGAATCTTTCATTCCAACTTCATTATCTTCAAACTCTGTATTGATAATAATTTCCTCAACTTACCCTAAGCTTAAATCCTCCGAGAAAGTAATATTTTCTCCTGACATTTCTAATGCTTCTTTGTCTAGCTAAGTTTCATCTCTCACCAAATCCATCGTGTTTGACTTTTCTAAAAAAATGTTAGATGCTTGATGTTCCCTTCTAAAATGGATACTTTTTCAGATTCGGATTTCGATATGTGAAAAATATTTATTTTTTCTGAAGAGCTGATTTTTATTTGCATGATTTTACAAAAAAGAGAGACAAAAAATACCTTGAAGGAAAGGATTCAAAATTAATCTTATTTTAAGAATGGCACAAAATTTTCTTTAATATCTAAAAGAAATCATGCAGCAGCCCTGTGGAAATTATTGCTAAAAGAATGCAAACAGTTTTCGTAAGTTTGATATCAAACAATAATAAGAGAACTAAGATAAAGGGATAGACATTTTAAAGAATTTCTCTTGAGCTTAAATGTATCGTTATTACGAGAAATCTTTAAATGTTAAAACTATCTTCACTAATTGCATACATTAATTCAGAGTTCAATTAAAAGTAAACTAGTTTCCATAGAAGCAAGCCTATTATTTTGTTAATTGAATTTCTAAGTAAAAATAACATTTTTTTTTAAATATTGATTTTTACTCAAAACTATCTTTAAAGAAAAAAATGTTTCATGATGATTCCCCATTAAAGCGATGCAAACACATAGACGATCTTCATCTCTTCCTTTTCTAACATATTTTACATAACCCCAAATGGTTACAATAAATAATACTGAATTAGTAGATTTTTATTAGTATTCATATTCTCTATTAACTTCTTATAGATAAGAAATTTCTGAATTTTTTTTCTTAACCTGAATTAAATTCTTAAGGTAAGTGCTTTAAAAAAAGTTTTATATAATATGAAATACGAATCTCAGATATCTCCCTGCCTTCTCCGATACTGAATCCCATGTATTTTCTTGACTTTTCAATGTTGCAGTGTGGATTGATTAGAGTTACCGTTTGAGTTGCTGCTAGCGTTTGACTTTATTAATTACATTCTTTTTCTTCCTGAATTATATGATTTGCATGTTTTCGATATGGGTTTTGATTTGCTTTTTGTCACTTTTGTGCATGCTTTTTTTAGGTTTCATACTCTTTTATCCTTCTCTCTGGAGGAACTTTCAGCCCTCTCGTTCTTTTCTTTTGATCGCAGGTATTCATCATTCATCGACTCAGTTAAAACCTCTTCTTCATCATCTCTTTTACTGTTCTCATTTGAGCTGATTCCTTCTAGTTTTGCATCTTTTTCTTTGGAATCTAAGCATTTTAGTGCTATTAATAATCTCAACAGTTTTCGGGACTTTAATATCTGTTAATAGCAACCCTTAAGACGTAGGCAACATTTGTGTTTTTCCAATTTTTTAATAATCAAAATTCATGATTCCTATTTTCCCTCTCACTTGAGTTAATTATTTAGAATTAATAAAAAATCGAAATCCTTTTCCATAAAAACAGTAACTTATTTCAACTCTTTTGAAATATTATCTTTTTAGTTAAACAGCCACTCAAATATTTGCAGTGAATTGAATATCTCTATCCCTCCTTCTTTCCCTTTTAACCTTTAAAATCTAAAATTCTACACTCTTGCAACTACATAAACCTCAAATGAAATCGTGGTCAAAACAATTCTTCTTTTTCAATGAATCTCTCCATTTATTTATTAATTCTACAGGTTATTTTCTTTTTAAATTAAGGAAGTCAACTCCTTTATTTAAGTATCAACTTTCAGATTTCTCAGCTCCCAAAAAAATAACCATTTAGAATTGCAAAGCTATTCTCTTGATTCGTTGAATATTGCTAACTTAGCCTCCATCCGATTGATTATGAACTATGGGTATCCAATCTAATTTGTTTTCCAAAATTGAAGCAGCATGAATAGTATTCTGAAAGACTGAAACAGCACTTTAACTCTAATATCTTTAACTTCATTTAATAATTTGAATCTACCAATATACCAACAGCACCGTGGGTTAGTCCTTATTGTTTCTTAATAATCAGTCAAATTCGTAAAGAAGATTGAATATCTTTCGCCAATTTCTGTTAGTTCTTAAAAATTTTATTATTTAGCATGCAAAAACACCTAGTCGGAAAGGATTGTTCTTTCAAGATTATCCGCCTACAATATTTTTATATTAAATGTCTGACTTAGATCCTTGAAAGTGGCTTTTGTCTAAAAGGGTTACATAAAATCTTGTTCCTGTAGTTCTGTTAACTCAACGTTATTTTGATTTGCATCTAATTAAGCAACTGCAAAACCCTTTTTATAATTCTCTCTAAATTCTTTAAAAAGTGCTGAATGCAGATCATCGCTTGCTTCCAGTTCCTCGCATTCAATATATATTCTCACTAATGTCAGAAAGAAAGAAAGCAGACCGAAGATTATTAATATCAGAGGGTTCGAGAAGGTAAAAAGAATTAGCAAGCTTCCGAAAACTAACATGATATAAATTGCAATAAAATATTCACACCAATGGGAACAATTACACATTCTCTTAGGAATTGCATAGAACATAGTATAAAGTGGCCAGCGATATTTAATTGCATTGTAATATCCTATTGCCTAAATCAATAAAATCAAAAGGGAATAGGTGAATTCTTCGATTGCTTGATCAGCCAAGAAAAAAGTAAGGGGATATCCTGTGACGCAATGGTCGTTGAGTTTAACAGATTAGATAGGTATCATGACTAGAGGAATGGCAAAATCGAAGATCAATTTCAAGGCGTTGATGTTAACTCTTTTGCGTTGATTTATTTCAACTTTCTTGAGTTTTAACAGAAAGTAGATGATTAGAATGCCAATTACAATAATATCAGCCAAAAGCCAAATACTCCCAAAAATTACTAGAATATTCTTGGGGAAATGTTTCAAATATAAGATTAGATTATGTCCGATGCTTTCGTTCTTGATATACTCGCAATCAGTGTCAAAGACCCTTTCTCTTGGACCGCTCCCTTCGAACACAAAGACATAGTTGTTGTAGTATTCATATCCGGTAATGTTCTTTTTGGAGTAGGATATGAAGTAGTTCAGAAAAATAATCCAGGATGCAATACTACAGGCTATTTCTACTAAGGATATGAACGGGGCGATTATATTTGAGATGACTTCAATAATATTGTCGCAACAAGTGCTAAAGAAATCTTTCAAAGGTTCCATTTTTGTTGTGATTTTATTTAGATTTAATTAATTATGTAATTATTAAACATCAAGGTGGGTGAGGGTGAGTTTATAAAGATCTATTTTTAATTATTTAGAATGAATAAAAAAATATAATTTTTCGACTCGTTTTAATAATTATCTTTTCTATTTTTTAACCACTCAAAATTATTGAATGAATCAAAAAATCTTTCCCTCTTACTTTTAATTTCAAAAAGTCTCCCTTCTTGGAGTAACATAAACCAGATGAAAATCACAACTCAAACACTTATTTTGATCTTTCATTGAATTTCTACATCTCTTCTTTGATTGAACATTTTATCTTCATTTTAGATCATTTTATTTAACTCTTCAATATTAGTATTCACATAAAGATATGCTCAGCTACCTAAAATAACAGCCATTTAGAATTACACAGTTAATCTCTCGATTTCTAGAATAACCTCAACTTCTCCTTCAGCTTATTGATTATTAACTAAATGTCTCCAATCTAAGCATTTTTCTAAAAATCTAGCAGCAAGAATAGTATTCTGAACGATTAAACCAGTATTTTCAATCTGAGATCTTTGAATTCATTTGATAATCTGAATCTACCAATACACCAGCAGCAACGTGGGTCTTTCCTTCTTACTTTTTAGATTTTCTCCAACTCCAAAAAGAATTATGAAAAGCTTTCACCAAAGCTGGTGAGTTTTTCCAATTATTGAATTGTATCCTGGTAAAGAGCTTCTTTCTTCTCTTCTCTGGAGCAGTTTAAGATATCTTTCTCCTATCTCTGTTTTTCTTTGTTATCTTTAATTTATATGATATTCAGCAGCAGCTTAAAAATTTTTTTTGTTCTTCCTAAACTCTAGGAACAATTCTGAATGCAGGTTATCACTTGCTACCTGCTCTTCGCATTTAATAAACAATCTCATTATGCCAGAAAGAAAGAAATCAAACTCATGATTACTAATGGCAGAGGGTTTAAAAAGGAAAACCAGATAACTTAATATCCAAAAAATACCAGGGATCCATATTAAAGATAATAGTAAAAATAATATACTACAGTAGGATTTGCTTTTAAAGAGCTCACCTAGCGAACGCATAGAACACAGCAAAAAGTGGCCACCTGTAATACACTGTATTAAAATATCCTGGTAATACCTCAGTTTTAGTCATCAAGAACCATATTACTTATCTTGGTTAATTTAATCAGAAATATTCTTGGGAGAGACAATCACACAATGTTCGCTTAATCAAATAGAGGCGATTGGTATAAAATAAGAGGAATAAAAAATCGAAGATAAGCTTAGGGCCATCGAAGATAATTTTTCTTGCATTTATTGATTTTAACTTTCTTTCTTTTTTTGAATAAAGTAGAAGACTAGATACCCAAAGAAAATAATCGCTATGAAAAGCAAAGCAATCTCTAGAGTTAGAAATAACCTGGAGGAAAAGTACAAATAGTTTTATTATTAGTTCTCCCGCTTATTGGTCCACATACTCACAATCACGGATCGGAGATTCTTACTCTTGGACCGTTACCTTGGAACACAACGACTTTTTTCTCATAGAATTCATATCTGGTAATGCCCAACCAGCAGTAGGCAATAAAGTTTTAGAAAAAAAAACAATTCCTGAAACAAAAGTACAGCCAATTTCTACTTTGAGAAAATAATCTGCTGCGCATTGCATTTGAGATTACTTCCAGTCAACTACAAGTTGTTATGCAATCTTTCAAAAGGGACATTTTTTGCTTGTTTTCTTCCAATTTAGTGATTAATTTGGAGTTAATTTATTATCAAATACTAAAGCTAAAGGTGAGCGAGAATGGATTTGATGGCAATTCTTTTTCCGATTGAGCGAATAGTAATAAAATACAGTAGTAATTAGCAAAACCACAAGAAGTGACGAATTATCAGTCTTAGGGATCAAGTTTAAGATAAAATATAATTAAGTTTATCTTTTTTTCTAAGTATTTTGCCACCAAAATCAGTTGATTAAGTTTTAATTGAAGGAAAGAATATCCTTTCAAATAAGAAGTCAAAGACAGGATTAGCCAAAAGGAATCAAAGAAAACTAATACAGAATAAAAAATATGAAAAAATGAAAGAAAACTAATAAGAATATGAATACAAAGAAAATGATTACAAAGGAGGAGAGAAAAAAAAGGGAGTGAGAAAAATGAAAGCAACATAGATGAGGAAGAAGTTGAAAAATACAGTTATCACTAGCCAGAACGGTTATGCTTAGACAAATAACCATAACTGCACAAATCAGATTTAAATATCTTTTCTCAACAATATCTCCTAAAAACCTAGCACTGATAGTCTAAAATAACTCTGAGAATAGCACATGTTGAGCAAGCTTCCGAAGCGATCTTTTTTCTTCAAAAGAATGATGATTAGTAAAGGAGAAGATTCTTTTTTATTAAATACTAACAAAAATGATTATGGTAATAGCATTTTTTTTGTCTATTGGCAATTAAACAAAAACACATATCTAACTATTTAGGCCTACAAATTAGAGCTTGATTTCTACAAATGGCAGCAGGGAATTTATATTTTTTTTGCAACCAAACTTTACATTTTTTGTATTGTTCATCCAGAGCAACCATGAAATCAGGAAGTGGAGCTTGGTTTGGCTTTTTTAATAGTATTAAACTCATTTTGCAAGAGGATATTTAAGACATTCTTCTCTTTTCTTTTTTAAGACTCATAGATCGTCTGTATGAGCTGATGGATCTACATTTTAGACTGACTGTCTCTCACGAATCAGATCTAGTTTATTTACAGATGATTAGATAAAGAGAAGCTCCATCCATTTGTTGGTATCATTAAGCACATCTATGGATAGTAATTAGTTAATTTTTAGGATATTTGGCCATTTTTGTTGAGAGAAATTAATTAATTCTAATACAATTTGTTTTTAAGGAGTTTTATGGTTGAATTCTTTCATTAGCTTGATGAAATTTCAGAACAGCTCCCACTTTAAAAAAAACTAGTCTACTAACTTATCGAAGGCCATTGGCATCAGTTGCTAAATCTCTTGCACTTTTTAACTTAGAAACAGACAGGTAATTATTAGCCATTTGTTGAGTTATTCACTCCACTTAATTTCTCCATGGACATCTTCACAAGGTAATAATCCTTGTGTGCTTTGGCTAAAATGAATCCCCTCTTTTCCTTGATCTTAGCCAGGAAGAGACTTTGAGTTTCATGCAAAGACGAATGAGTGCATCAGCTGAATCTTCTACTGGTGGTTGAAGATCAACAATTGGAGAGTTTTATCAATAAAGAGTAGCAAGAATTAAACACAAACCATTTCTCCTGTTTGGAGACTATGGAGTTGCTCTTTGGTTGATAGGGAATATCTTTTCTGTGTGAATTATTTTTTGAAATTTTAAACTCGGTTACCTTTTAAGAAGGAGATCATTTGTAAGATAACTTTTGGAATTTTTCATAGAACATAAAGCTTTGAATTTGTTTTTTCTTTAATAATGCAAAGTTTTTCTTATGACTCGAGTTACTTTTTTAGAATAATAAATGGAAACCTTTATCTTCTAAAAAAAACAATTTATTCTTTTTAATACTAATAGACTATTTTGTATTTTAGCCACTCAAAAGTATTGAATGAATCAAATACCCTCTTCCCCTCTATCCCTTTTTTTTTCTTTCAAAAATCTACACTCTTACAACAACATGAATCTCATTAAACTCACAATTCAAGCATTGGTTTTGTCTTTACTTGCATTTCAACACCAGCTTTTTGAGTGATCTTTTTTGTTTTGTTTATGGTTATTTCAGTTAACTCTTCTAAACTTACATTGACCCTAAGATTTCGCAGATTACAACAGAGCAGGCAACTAGAATTACAACAGAGTAGGCAACTAGAATTACAAAGCTAATTTTTAGATTCCTTAAATATTCTCAACTTCTCCTCTAATTGATTGATTATTAACAATCTGTTTCTAGAGCAATCAAGCAGCAAGAACAGTATTCTGAATGACTAAACCAGCACTTTCAATCTAGCATCTTTGACTTTATTTGACAAGTTGTATCTGCAAATACACCAGCAGCATCCTGAGTCAGTTCTTACTTTATTTTAGAATTCTTCCAAATTCAAAAATAAGTGTGAAAATCTTTCGCCAAAAGTTGTGAGTTATTTAACAAAGTGTAATTCATCTCTTTAATTAACCTGCTATCCTAGATCGCAGGGGAGCATTTATTTCTCAAGATCATCAAGTAAACGTATTTTCTTTTTTATATCGAAACTTAGACTCTTAAAAGGATCTTATTTCTTGGAGCTATTTTCTAAGCTGTTCTCCTAACTCAATATTAGCTCTGTTTCATCTTGATTTGTATCTAATTCAACCGCTTAGAATTGTTTTTCTTTCTTCCTAAACTCTAGAAAAAGTGCTGAATAAAGATTATCGCTTGCTACCAGTTTCTCGCTATTTGTATTCACTCTCGCTAATGTCAGAAAGAAAGAAAACAAGCTTATCAATTCTAATAGCGGAGAACTGAAATAGAGAAACCCAGCTACTTAATTTGCATAAAGAACCAGTAAAACTAATTAGAAAACATAGTAAATGATTTTGCAACCGAAGAATTTCCTTCTAAAGAAAAACCTATTCAGAGCAAAGAACATACTAATAAGTGGCCAGCGGTAATAATTCGCAATGAAATATCCTATCAATAGCACGACATTATTAATTATAGTTATGATGAAATAATTTTTTAGTCCCCTCACTATAACCTCATTTACTTGGCATGCAGTCACGCAATAATCGTTTATTTCAATAGAAGTGATTGGTATCATCAAAAAAGAAAGGCATAAATCGGCGATGAGCTTCATGCAATCTAATTAAAGTTTTCTGCGCTTATTGGTGCTTACTTTCATTATTCTTCTCATAATAAAATGGATGATTAGAACGCCAATGAAGATAATTGATAAGAGAAGCCAAATACCCCCAACACCTTCGAAAAAAACTCTTGAGATACTATTCAAGTAGTTGGTTAATTTTTTTCCTTATCCTTATCCTTATCCTTCATACCTATCTCCTTATTCTTCAAACCTTTCTCCATAATCGTTAAACCTTTAGCAATCCTTTAAGCTTCCCGTTCTTCCGCCATTTGAGATCACTTCGACTATTTTATCGTGGAATTCATATCCAGTCACATTCTGCTGGCAGTAAGAAATGTATTGTTAGAGAAATAGAACCCATTAGGTTATTGCACAGCCTATTTCTACTAAGGATAGTAAAAGAGCGCATGTGTTTGAGATGATTTCCAGTAAAGAAGTGTCTAAGCACATTTTGTGTGTATGTGTGTTTCCTTTGGTTTTGGTAAAATAATTTAGAGTTAATTAATTATGGAATAATGATACTTAGGGTGGACGAGGGTGGTATTTATAATAAGTCCTGAAACAGATTGAGTGAAGAAAAAAATTAATAATTACATTAGTGCTTGGGAAATATAAGGAGTGACGGATTGTCAGCCTTGGCGAGCAATCTTAAGATAAAACATAATTAAGTTTTCGTTTTTTTCTACTTGCTTCCCCCCCCCTCCTCCAAACATCTGATTAAGCCTTAATTGAAGGAATGAACTCCCTTTCAAATAATTGAATACTAAAAAGAAGAATTAATTTTTCGAAGAATTCATTGGTTTTGGATCAAAGTGGGGAAGGAAAAACATAATCCACTCCTTTGAATAATTGTAACCTAAAACGCATGATCAAGGCTAACCATAATATTATACCAATGGATTTTATGCAACAAAAAAAAACAAAAAAAAATGGGGGGGGGAGGAGGGTTGTTATTCTTGTTGATTT
>Ga0302271_10002680_pt1 | contig 15784 bp, 12 predicted proteins | sample III_Bog_N1_1_FD_198767 | JGI IMG/M metagenome (GOLD analysis project Ga0302271, IMG submission 198767) | Peat permafrost microbial communities from Stordalen Mire near Abisko, Sweden - III_Bog_N1_1 | ecosystem: Environmental > Terrestrial > Soil > Wetlands > Peat | place: Sweden: Abisko...
GGAAGGTTGTGTTGCTCTGTGCGATCTCTTCGTAAAACTGACATAACTCAAGCATCTCAGTCTTAACCTTCATAAGTATGTTTCCAGTTTCTGAGGAACTCAATATTCAATACCAATCGATGCGTGTTTTTAAATATATTATTAGCTGGGGCACAGAGAATGGCTTTGAGCATCCAAACTAAAATGATCTTCTGCGTGTAATATAAACTATCCCGAGAATCACAACTCTAACATCACTTTCTCTAGCTGTTGGAGGGTATATTTTGCTAAAATATTTTATTTCATTTTTAATTATTTCCTAATAATCTTCCCCCTCCATTCTTTCTCCTAGCTGGTAATCCTGGAGAGGTATCCGTGACACAGATGTCGACTTGTATATGAAAGAATTAGCTAAGCTACCACCTCTTTAATCCCTTTAACTTGACTTCAGAGGGTAACAATCTAAATTAATTTCTTGTTACCTCTTTTTTCTTCTTGACATTCTCTTTTTCTCTAACTCAGTTGGGGCTGCACAATATCGAACCCTTGGGACAATAGATTCACAGACTAATCATCTACTTACATTTCAACTTTTCTCTCCACACAATCATAAATAACCCATTTATCACTCATACTAAAAGGGTAAGAGTTATCTCTTTCTAAGATATATTTAACCAAAAAAATCTAACAAAAATTGTTATCAATAAGTTGGGGCGATTCTAACTAGTTCTTCACAAGCAGAAGCATCGAGACATTCGGTAGAGCAATTGAAAAACTCTCCAACTTAGAGTTCCTGTATGTCGATCTTGCTAAGTAAAATTGCACTTAACACAATATATTCACATTCTTTCTCGAAATCCATCTAGCTTTCTGTAAAATAAACAAATATTTATCTTGTATTCTTGAATTTAGACCCCCATCATCTCGTGATTTTGTATGCCACTATTCTCCATACTCTGTCGCATTCCTTATCTCAAACGTCAAGCAACTCTACAAACTCTAATAAGTCAATTTCAAACTACCTAAGTAAATAAAACACATTCTAATCTCTAAAATTCATTCAAATCATTTTATTTCCTTTTTATACTTAGTACTTGCATGATCCCGAAGGTCAAGAAGATTCTCGCATTAGCTCAAGGCTAAGTTAAAACTAGATCTCTAGCAGTAGGTGTGTTAAAGGCTCTTGAGACAAGCGGTGTCAGCAAGAATTTTAGATAAGAGATCATCTACAAACTTGCCTTTCAGATATTAAACGATCCATAAGCTTATGATTGAAGCTAAACATAAAAGCCACAGCAAAAAATGGTATTATCCCAATTCATTTTGTTTCTTTCCATATCTGATGGAAACAGCACTTTGAGCAAACAATCACAAATCCCAAAAATAACAATAACGATTTCTTTGCTAATTGTGCTTTTATGTGAATTTGATGTTTAGTTTATCAATCAAGATTCTATGAATTGTTTCCATGACAAGTATTGCATTTTCGGTTTACTAGTTAATTATTTGTCCAAATCTACATAATCAAATCTTTACATACACGCTAATTAACAAGCAAATATACATAAACATATATTCTTTTTTGCGTTTCTAATCGTCATCATTGTCTCTCTCAATCTGAATCTGAAGAATCATCAGAACTAGATTCAGGTTTAACTGGCTTAGCGACCTGTTTCTTCTTGGAAGGAAGAGGAGCTTTCACGATTGGTTCTTCGCTGTCGCTGTCAGCGCTGCTGCTAATAACTGGTGCTGCAACTTTCTTTTTCGATTGCTTAGCAGGTGCAGTTTCAGCAGCTGGTTTAGCCACTGGTGCCTTAACTTCTTCAGTTTTTGTTTCAGTTACTTTCACTGCTGCATCTCCTGCTTACTTAGCCTTTTCCTGTAACTTTCTGGCTATCTTCTCAGCTTTCTTTTCTGCTTTTGTCTTGGGGACTGCTGATGCACTAGCATTCTCAGTATTCTTTCCAGCAACAACAACTGCACCCTGCTTATTCTACTTATTATTGTTATATTCAGCAAAACTAATAGCATACTGTTTCTTAGCTTCTTCTTCTTTCTTCGTGTACTTTTTCTTTTTATCTTCAGAGAGACTTCTCCATTCTTATGCTACCATCTTTGAAATCTCAACAAATGGAATTTCAGGTGTCTTCTAATGGATTTCGCTCATACGTTGCTTGCTGAAGAGCATGTAGCTACTCATAGGCTTCTTAGGTGCATTGGGATCCTTTTCTTTTTTGGCTTTTTTGTCCTTTTGCTTTTTTTCAGCATTGCCTGTCTTAGCAGCAGGGACATTCTATCCGTTTTTCGCGTAATTCTAGACAAACTAAGCGAGTGTGTTGAGCTGATTACCAAAACCAACTAAGAACTCCTTTAACTATACGTTTTAGCTCATTTTAAAGTGATGTGTGTATGTGTGTATCAATCACAAAGATTTAATTTATTTTGTTTTATTTTTGGTTTTTTGATTACTAGATTGCTTATGCTATTTTGGTCTAGGGAGAGGGAGTAATTTTTATTTTCCTTTCTTTCTTTCATGTGGACAAAATCATCAAGATAGTCTTCATTATCTTCCTTATTGTTAATAGTCTAGAAATTAAAAACTAAATATTTTTAAATTGTATTATTTATTCAGCAACTTCTCCATGCCTTGGTTAGCAGAGTTTATAGTTTACCCCTCTTTTTCAAAAGGCAAGACAATATCTAAATAATTATTTAAGGATCGATTATTGAGCTTAATAAGGTTTATTTAAGAGCAATGATGTTTAATCTAATCACTAAGAATCATTGGTTCATACAGGAATTAACTCTGGGGATTTATATGTTTCTCATAATAGGATATTTCATTATTGAAAGGGGGGAGGAAATTCAAATTGATTTTACTGTTATGGCCACGCACTTTTGAAGAAATAGAGTGAATTTTCAAATTACATGAAAGAACAAGAAAAACAAGAAGAAAAGAACAAATAAGAGCTTGCTTCTTTATGTAACATTTTAAGCATAAGAAACTAGTATTACGTTGGATGATTTCTAATTTGATGGAATTACTGAAAAAATATTTGTATTTTGAGGGTGGCTAATTGAGGGAAATGATCCAAAGTACTTTGTTACTTTTTCAACATTGTATCTTCAAAAATTTAAAGCTATTCAAATCAATGGCTTTGTAAAAAACAAAGGTTATCATCTCTTTTCAGTTTGTTGAGTTAGACATTTTCAGTGAAAACCCCCTCCAAAAATAGATACCCCCGTCTTTTGAAAAGATGAAATCTTAAAGTAATTATGATATGAGCATCGATTGTGCTCCTTCGAGTTCAAATTGAAGCGACTCAAAGTTAAAAAGAAAACTTGCTTTGTTGTAGCTTGGTGGCTTTCGGCAAATATTTCCCTTAATTCTTCCTGTGAAAAGGCGAGAGAAATTTAAATTTAAAGTTTCTGAGCCAAGAAGAATCAACCGCAAAAATTCAAATAAACATTAACTCCAGCAGCAAGAAAATCATGAGTCAAACAGCCAATAATAAACCCAACGAGTTTAAAGGTATCATGAACCATAAACACTCATTTCTCAAGAATCATCCTAAATAAATATGGTAGATTGATTATTCATAGAATAGAATGATTCAATCACTAGAGACATGCAAATCAATTTATTAAAATCAACTTTAAAGTGCGTGATGGATGTATTTATTTCGTAATACACCGTCATTTTTTGAATATTTTATTTGAAATGCAGTCTGCATCAAAAATCTACGAAATATGAGCAATAGTCAGGCTACAAAGAAAAGCAAAAATATCGTAATCAAGCGGTAAGAACAATAAAATAATTAAGAAAAGTAGGAATTAAATGGCACATTATGAATGCATCTCTGATCTCTGGCTTATTTTCTTAGAATTTTTTAAAGTGGCTCATTGAAAAATCAAAGAATTCAAAGGGACAGACTGGTATGCTTTTGTATGTGAATCTCAATGTATGCCTCGTCTCTAGTCTCGTGAGAATATAATTAAAACCATACAAAAATGAGAGCAAATGTGAGGGCAGTGTAATTTGAAAAGGGGGCAGAGGGAAGAGCGAGTGCGAGGAAATAATTAAAAAAAATAAAAATAAAGCAAATACAAAAGGAAAAAAACTTCCCCCTCCCGTTTTACAATTTAAAAAATAATCATGTCACTCAGCAGAGAAGAACTCATCTACATGGCTAAGATCGCCGAACAAACCGAAAGATTCGAAGACATGCTCGACTACATGAAGAAGGTCGTCCAAACCGGATAGGAACTCTCCGTCGAAGAGCGTAACTTGCTCTCGGTTGCTTACAAGAACACCGTCGGCTCTAGAAGATCCGCCTGGAGATCCATCTCTGCCATCCAACAAAAGGAAGAATCCAAGGGATCCAAGCACCTTGACCTCCTCACCAACTAGAAGAAGAAAATCGAGACAGAACTTAACCTCTACTGCGAGGATATCCTTAAGCTCCTTTCTGACTTCCTCATCAAGAACGCCACCGTAAGATCGCTCATCCCTTATAAACTTAAATAATTTTTAAATATTTATTTGAAAACCCAAGAGCAGATTTTTGATTTTGGCTCTCAAAAAAGATATTTTTTTTTTAATATCTTAATTATAAATCTTAAATTTCAAAGTATGAATAACCTTATGATTTCTTTCCAAATAGAACGCTGAAGCTCAAGTCTTCTTCCTCAAGATGAAGGGTGATTACTACAGATACATCGCTGAGTACGCCACCGCTGATGACCACAAGAAAGCTGCCGATGGTGCTCTCGAGAGTTACACCAAGGCTTCTGAGATCGCCAATACCGAACTCAGCACCACTCACCCCATCAGACTCGGACTTGCCCTTAACTTCTCTGTGTTCCACTACGAAGTCCTCAACGACCCCTCCAAGGCTTGCACTCTCGCTAAGACCTCCTTCGATGATGCCATCGGTGACATCGAACGTATCCAAGAAGATCAATACAAGGATGCCACTACTATTATGCAATTAATTAGAGACAACCTTACCCTCTGGACCTCTGAATTCCAAGACGACGCAGAAGAACAATAGTGATTCAATTGACATAAAGTTTTTATCTTTTTCAGAATTATACACAAAGCGCTTCTATTAAACAGCATATATCTTGACTTTGTTCATCGACAAGTCAATCAATATTATTTTTTTATAAACAGCGCGCGCTTATACATGTCTGTTCTTATCCAGCAGTCAATTTTATGATATATCATATGTTCTCTATCCCTATATTACATCATTTTTAATGGCTCCAACAAAGCCACAACAACCATCACACATTTATTATCCACATCATTCACTTCAAAAACTTTCTCATTTGGCGATAATTAATTCCTTTTTCATGTTCTTCTTCCATGGAAATCCCCTTAATCCCCCTCCCTTCCCTGAAAAACATTGCCTCAACACTCGAAAAAAGACGAATCACAATAAAAAAGTTAAGCTATCAATCATCCTGAAAAAGATCCTAGAAAAATAAAAGAAATATCTCAAAATTAACCATATAATAATCATAATATCTTTGACATATTGTCTCTTTCACTCTTCTTCCCTCTCTACGTAAATGTCATGACCCCCCTAAGAGTTTGCTAACAACCTCGAATTGTTTCCGTGCTGTGTACAGTTGTTTTTGCTTTCTCTACATCTCTAGCAATACCCTCTTCTTCAACACCACTAACTTCCCTTACCATGTTTCATGGATACATTTTTCGAAATATCTTTCTTCAACCCCCCAATATTGTTCCTCCCATTTCGAAATAACTACTTTTCCATCCATTTTCCTTGTTTTAACTTCTTTTTCGAGTCAATAAATTTGCCATCCAAACATCCAACTGCAAAATTCATTTATCTATTCATTTGTGGCATTATTTTAATTAATTAAAAAATATCTTAAAAAATCTAAGAAAATCAGAAAATCTTCTAGTGTATCATCATCTTTTTCCTTAATCCACAGCAATCCCTACTAACCTCACATTTCCTTTCACTGTTTCACTTCTTCTGCATGATCGACTACCTTGTCACAGGTGATTTTCCCGTTTTCTTCCTCAACCTCTCGTTGATTTCCGTCTTCAATGATTTGCATGTGCTAGAAGCACTATTCTTATTCGATAATTTCCCAATATCTTCCTTATTCCCATGACAGTTAATGCTACTAGCATTGCATGTAATTATCAAATTCTTCGTTAACAATTTCATCTATTTTTCATTAGATTACTTCACAATCCCATATGCGTCATCATTATTCTCTTTATTACTCATTCTCCCTTGCTTCTAATTATTTACTTTTCCCTTGTAATAATTCCCTTAAGACCCTTTCGACATATTCCATTCATTTGAACTTCTAGCAAAAATATTATTCTCCTGCAAATATCCTTCTTCATTTGTAATCGTCGATTAGCTATGTTACTATCGACTCGCAACAGGCGAGAATGTTTGATTCGATAAATCTGCTGACCGTACTTAGAGAATATCATTGATACTTTGATTTAGTCGTTCATGTGTTTGCTGTACCTTTGATTTGGTAGTATTATTATTATTACCATGATAACTCGGGTAATTCACTGAATAGTACGAATGATTAGCTGGTGGTGCATCTACAGTTGAATTTCTTCGTTATTAAACCAGCACTGTGTCAATACTAGCATTAAAAACCTGAGATTATTCCTTTCCTTCTTCTTTATCTTTCATAATCCCATTCAAACTTACTCTAACCTCCTTCTCTGATAGTTCCTTTCCTTCTTACTTCTTCACATTATCTCCATTCCTTTCTTCTTTACCACTCCCAAATTAACTTCTCTACTAACTCTCAATCTATAATCTTCCTCCACTGTTTAACTACTTATCTTTGGTTTCATCTCCAAGCACACAAGACCCAGTTGATGGTCTTGTTAACTAATCAATATAACTATTGCAAGATGCATTCATAAATGCTCTTGGTTGTTGATTCTCGATCTTATTCTTATTCTCCTATGAAGCGTATATCTCATAGAGACTATTCGATGGACGATGATTATATCCACTACTACTGCTTGAATTCTTACAACTCTTCGCTCCTCGTAGTAGCAATACCCCATCATCCATCGCATCAAACCCATTCGAAGACTACTTCATCTTCTACTGCCCATCATACTGCTAAGTCTTACTCTAATAGCTAGCACTTTGAATCTCAATATTAAACTAATTTCTCTAATTATCCTTCGAAAACGATCTTTCCCTTTCGATTCGAATATTATTTCTATTCTTTAAACTCCCCTCCATAGCATCTGAAACAGATCCACTTCTTCTACCTCCTCCTCCTTTAACACTTTACACCTATCGTTATCCTGAATAGCTCCTCCCGAATATATCCATATCTTTCTGCTTGATATCGCAAACTAGTATGTGATTATGGAAATTGCTTGTCTCACAGAATAAACCACATTTAGCACATACGAATCCAGCACTCGATTTAATGATTTTCTTCGCTTGTTTCAAGGTGTCTATCTTAGATTGCATAGCTAGCAGCTTAGTGTCTTGGATGCTAATCATGTTCATGAGTTCGCTGTTGTAAGATTGCTGCTTCAATAACTCACAAGAACTAATCTGCTTCTCTTCTGAATAAAAACATCAAAACAAACAAATAAATCGTCAAAATAACGAAAACTAATCTAAATATTTATGTTCTTCTTTCTTTACTTGCAATCTTCTCCATGATTTACTGATTAGCACTCTTAACAGCCTGCAGTTGCATTCTGAGACACCCAACTTAACCATCAGCTACACTTCTCTCCTGCATCCTTTCTTCTTCACTCGTTTTAACCATTCTCGCTATCTTTTCTCTGTAACTTTCTTCCAATCCCTGTATTTCCAATACCCTTTTCATCTCCAAATTCTTCATTTTCTCTTCATTTTCCTGCATAATTTTCTCTTTCAACCTCTCAAATCCCTCCGCTTATGCCAATCTAACCTCCTCAAACTTCTTAACCATCTCAATTTTCTCCTCCTCAAAGGATTTCTGCTATTCGATCTTCGATTATTACGCTTACATGCATATCTATTATAATTCCTAGAGCTACATCAGCATCTGTGTCTCTCGTTACTTTGATTCACTCATAGATGTCGACAGTTCTTCGCAGATTGCACTCAACTCACTGATTGTATGAAGATATGAATCAATCGAACCATGATGATTCTGATAATCAACATAACTGATCGCAGCATTATCCCTATTATTCTGCTTCAATTCACATATCTTATTATTCTCCATGTAATTTCCTGCCAAAACAGGATGCTTCTTCTCTTGATCCATTGCAGCTGCAGTAGCAGGCATGTTCACTTTGGTAGAATATTTCATATCTTTATTATTATTATTATTTTCTGGTGTCATAACCTCCTAACTCGATAAGCTCTCTAGATCACTGCTATCTTACCCATCTTCATCGTTGCTAATGATCTCTAGACTATCACTACTTAGATCATCATGCAACAGTAACTCCCCAACTATTCTCATCTTCTTATCCCTTCTGCTGAGCTAATATTACTCCATGAATGGGCTAATAATATTATCACAGAAACTATTTCCTAATCTCTCATCATCTTCATCATCACCTTGAGGATCTAGCAGTATCATACAATTATTACCTTTACTTCCTGTCATCTTATGGACGTTAATCAACTCATTCTGCAAATTCCTAACTGATCCAGATACTGTTTAAGTATTTTTAATCTCACTAAGCATCTTGATAACCCACTCTATTTCCTGAATGATATCATTCCCATGAGAATAACAGCCTAACATATTTAGCTAACTTTCTATTTTCTTCCTTAGCTCTGCTAATTCTACAGTGAATTCCTCTCGAATCGTGCTAATCTACACAACTTCTCCATTAATATTTAATTTACATTCTTATTACTACAGCTGTTTCTGCATATCTTCATTGATTGCTCTAACTAATCTTACACAATCTCGCTAACAAAAGAACTATTTCAAAAACTCCCTAATGCTGCTATGGCTATTCACTTACCCTTGCAATGTCCCCTACCTATCTTCTAAACATCTCTCTAAGTACTCCTAATCAGTTATATTCTTCCCTTCTTTATCCTATACCTCTAAGCAATTATCTCTGATTACCCATATCAGCCCATGATCTTTATTCTCCTCTTCAATCACATTCGATTGTCCTATCCTTTTCGCAATCTCTCCAAGATGATTAATCCCTGTATGCGTGATCGTTGCAATGGAATTCCAAAGAACTAATTAGCTTATTCCTACACTTATCGCTGTCAAACTTGAACCCACACAATTTGAATTTATCCCAATTCCATCACCTTAGCTGTCAATTACAATATACATTATTGAATCTTCTTCTCCTTTTTTGTGTTAGCAGATCTGCATCCATAGCCCTTTTGTGCATGGTTCTATTCCATCAGTTACTTTAAATTTCTCATCGAGTTATCGATCTTTCAAGAAGAGCTCATTCAGCAGGAAGCTCTTGCCACTGCGACATGCACCAACGATAGAAATTACCTTCAACTAAACCCCAGATAAACTATGAAGAATTTTCTTAGCTTTAGTGGTGATTTGCCATTAACCTGCTGGACACAATTCCAATAAACAAATAGGTGAAGATGATAATAGCATTGATGGTTGTGTGATAGTATCAGTCCCAGGAGTAACAACTGAAAACAATATCTAGATGATACTTAATCGCTCTTTGCTTAAAAAAGGAATTTGCAATTTTTCTCTTTTTTTTTGAATTCTAACGTCACAAAAAAAGCTAAACCAAATTGTATTACTGTGATTCTTATGATTTATTTAATTTTCTTTCTTTTTTGAATCTAAACAGAAGAAACAGTAGTGCTCTATCACAACGGGGGGAACAGCGAATCATTTATTTAAATCGCGAATCCTTCTTTGCATCCCCAGTAATAGTAGATCTAAATGTTAAAAATAATACCTTCTCTTCCCCAAAAAGTAACTTAAGTATGCATTTTACATTTACAAAATATTTACAAAATTATTTAAAAAAAACAAAATGAATAAACTTCTCCTTTTTTGTACAATTCCAAACACTAATTCTCAGAGAATCCGCTGATTCACAGACATAACGAACTCCTTATCCCCCTTCTGTTAATTCTTCAATTTCTCAACTACTTTCCCCTCGATTGCTGTTCTATTTCAGAGGTCTATTCGAATAACTTGCTAGCTACTCGAATATCGCATTTCGTTAAAACTTAACATGCTACTTAATACCTTCATCGACTGCTAACTCAACATGAATGGATTCAAGCTCATTATCCTTCGAGCATCCCCCAATTGATTCTTTAGGTTGTTATTCAACAACATCAGTACATTTTACATCTCCGTTGTTCTTCCTTTTCGACTCATCATCTTCATAATACTCCTCTTCTTCATTTTCATGTTCACAATGTTACTTTTCATTTTCTTCTTCGTTATCATCATGTTACGGACTTGCACTGCAAATGCCTCTTAACTAAGTGGAATCTTCTTAGCTATGGAGAATGACTTCTTTGAAAGTCAATCCTCTTTTTTTATTTCTTCTTCCTTGTTGTTGATGCTAAGATGCTTATTCTCGGTCATCTTCTCTATCTTCTTCGAAGCGTATTCTGTCAATTTCATGAAAATAGTCAGCAGAGAATAGAGATGAGAAGTCATGCTATTTGTTTCTTTGTTTCTTGTGTTAATTATAAAAATGGAATAATTTGTTATTACCTTTTGGAAGTCTTGAAGATATCCTCCATTTCTTTTCCAATCAATTTCACCAACCGATTGTTGAATCTAACACACATCAAATGCCCAAAATTAGCACCCGAATCACGCGCCAATATTCTATTCATTAAAATATTGAAATATTATTTTATTTTTTTGGTTACGTCGAACTCTGCTTCTCAATCTAATCTCTATCTTTCGCATATTCATATGCCTCATAGAGTTTTTTGTATGCTCCACAATCACTAGATTCTTTAGCGGCTTCCTCATCGTTAGCACCCGCAACACCAGAAATAGATCTATTTTTCCTGAGTTTAACGATTGTTCGAGCTAGACTACTAAGAGATTGTTTTCCAGACATGGATATCTTCCTGCATGATGATGATCCATCTGTATTATTATTGGTTCTTGACTTCAGCAACGTCTAATTCTTTTTTATCATCTTATCAAATAGGTTGTCTCTACTGATTGGCTTGATATATATGATAAACAAAAGTGTTATTAATTCAAAGAACAATAACCTTTTTTCGATCATGGAATTAGCTTTTTGTTAATATATATCTTACATCATCTAAATCCTATGAAATTTCTGGTTTCGGGAAGAAATTAAACAAAATCAGCTGCTATGTGTCAAATATCACTTTTTTCAGCTTCTCGACTTCTTATAATTTCGACATTATCATGTAAATATCCAAATCCTTAGAAGAAACAATTCACAAAAGAATCATCTCAATTTGCCACATCCTCTTAAGCCATCCTTGACTCTACTTACCTTTGAAACTAACCCAGCAGCTTTCTCAATGAGATTATACTCATCTCTTTTGAAAAACAACCCGCATGACAATCTATTCAGAAAGAACTTAATTCCGAGACTCACACCTCGTTGTCTCTTGAGCACTTCCTCAAATTAAGACACTAAAAATTACCTAAAAAAACCAACAGCAACAAGATAACAAACCTGCTCGAATATATCGACATACAATCGAAGTGCATCATCACCATCATCATAATCTGTTTGTTACCTTCTGGTTTTAAACTTCAATCCTTCTTTGATCTCCCCTGTCTGTTAATTATTCGGTTATTGATGTTGTTGTTATTGTTATTGTTACTACTACTGCTACTGCTATTCATCAATTGAATCCTGTCTATTGAAATGTTATTTTTCTTTCTCCGAATGGAAGAACATTTAGCTGAACTGCTGCTATGCTTATTATTGATCTTGATTTGTTGATGTATTCGGTGCCTTTGGACTCTAAAACAAACAAACAAAGGAATAATTATTACCAAATAACTCGAAGAACTAACTAAAAACATATCAATGTAAAGCCTCAAGGACAACTTACTCGTTCCTTAAGAAATCCGAATTCTTAATTCTTCATGTAATTTTCATCGAATCGATTTTATTATAACAATTCATTAGATTTCTTGAATGAACTACTGCTGTTCTAATGAGTTTTATTGAACTATCTTTGCTATTTATCAATAGTTTCTTCAACCCTCTTCTTCCTGCTGCTACCAATGAATTCAATATATTTAGATGTAGCATCATCAAGATCACCTAGTTGTTATTAAAACCCTTTAGCCTAATTGATTCCTCTTGAATCATCCACATTGCCTAACTTCTCAGTATTCAAACCTTGCTGTTGTTCTTCTATGATCTCAATCTCAGTGTTATTATGGTTATTCACCATTTCATTAGCTATTATTATCATTTTATCTTTATTCATTTCCTAATCATTGGCTTTCACTGTATCTTTGATCATTGTATTGCTATTAGGTTAAGATGGTACTTAAATCCAATCTAATTAGTTACTCATGATTGAATCAAAATCAATCAATTCCTCTGAATTCTTCTTCTCGATTGCAAGTAGCTGCTAAGGAACATATCCCTGTTATGATTATTTAATTTCAGTATTTGCTTTTTATCTTTATTTTAAGATTGTTTTAATATCCTCTGATCTGCTTGAACTCATCTAAGGCTATTAAGAAAATGTCGGGAAACGTTTGGTGAATTGTTATCCATTCTTCTTCAAAATCAAGTCTTTAGCATGTTCAATTTGAGATACTTCATATTGCGAGTTGCAAGTTTATGGAATCGATGTTTAGTTGTCTAATAGTCGTTGAATTTCTTATTGTCTTTTCTAGTCTTATTCTGAATCCTCCTTGAAACGGAAGTTATACAGTCGATTTGCCATATCGATTGTGAATATCCATTGATTGTAGTAACTCAATATTAGTCCAAGCACAACTAACACTGCCTTTTAAGATCAATAACAACAAGCAAAAGAATTGAGTTAATTCCCTAATAATTATGATCCCATTCCCTCAAAGTGTCTCTATTCAAGTATGGCTTACTTAGAAGAATCCTCCAATGTATGCAATGATCGAATCGATCTTTTGAAACTTCCTATTATACACATTCGTTAATGGACTCCTTCTGAAATACAGCGAAGCATATTGATCGTTAGCACCTGCTTCATTGACTTCTCGATAATCTCTAGGCTGCTAGATTGGATAGACAACATCTTAGATATTCTTATTTGGCATCACACTCTCATCAGTCGAGATAGTCGAACGCTGAAAGAATATATCAGCTTTCGTGTATAACTAAATTTCAAAAGATAGTAAGGAATGAGTTTTTTAACGTTTTATTTGAAGGATTTCAGTTATTCTAAACCTTAATTCTCTTACATAAGTCGGTTGAAAATTAAAGAAGAGATCACTTGAGAGATACCCTTACGCTGGTACATCATTCTAAGGGTTAATAATTGTATTACTGTTGTATACAGAAAGCACAGCTGTACCACTATTCGCTATTATCTACGCTGCAACTACCTCGTTAGATGCACATACAGTACCCACTCCAAAGTATTTAGCTATTGTAGCATTATTACATCTATTCACTGAGATCTTCAGGAAATCAAATTCATTGCTAGTGTAGACACCCATGAGTTTAATAGTCTGATTCTTCCTATTGTGAGCATAACAAAATTAAAGATGTTTTTGATAAATTCTTGAAAAAAAAATAAATACAATTGGTGTATTTTATATGCATTATGAAGAACTAATTATTGGGGTTAATTCATGTTACATAGGGCACATCCAATCGGAAAATCCCAGAGTGTAGTAAGTCGCATTCCAGTCGTTGTCTTTAGTAAGATTCACCCAATGATACAGTTGACATGGTTCCATGACGATTTATTGCTAGTTTTCAATCAAAGAATAAATTATTTATGAATCAAAGAGAAATACATTTATGTTCGTTAAATAAATGCCTCCTAAAGTGCATGTATTTATAAATAATTATGAGTTTAAGAACTTGATCTTTTCTGGGGGGGAGAATATCAATAATTATGTTAGATTTCCTATTAAAACTGTAAATTAATGTAAGGACTCATATTTCACTTATTTGTGTGGATATTTTAAGGTAAACTAAAGCATTCATTCAAACCAGTAGCTCAATCAAAATAAAAATTGAAATCTCTTTATGTTTTTTCTTATTTTTCTAATTAACGTATGATCATATTAGTTTACATAGATTCTCTTGGATGTGCCATTCTGAAATCTCAAATACTTCCTGAAAAGTATTACAGCATTCAAAACAACAAAGGGATTATTAAATAATCAGAATGCAACTCCAACATTCATTTCAAAGATAATTCCTCACCTTTGCTCGACGGTGACTTCATAAAGAGGTGTCTTCGTGAACCCAGTTTGCGTCAACTTCAAAGCGAACATAAACTTATCCAGATCGAGATTCAACTCAGATGGATCTTAATCGTATGTCTAAGTAGTAGACACCGTTATTGTCTCTGTATTAGGGAGACATTTCAAAATCAGACAATACAAATATTTTAGATTATTTTCAGAAATATAATTGCATTCCTATCCTTGAAAAGAACTAACTAACCTTTGCTCAAGAACGAATAGATCTATTATTTTCAAAGATAAAAAAGTTATTATTAAGGCACATACATCTTGAAGTTCATTTCTGTTACTGTTGACGAGAAGAAGATCGACAGGAGAACAGCCACTGCTATTGTAGTGAACCCTCCTACTGTTGTATGAAAAGTTGTATTCAAGCGATAGTTCAGTTGAATTGGCTACCCAAACAAATCAACTTTCTACAGCCACTAAGCTGCGGCACTTCCCATACTCTTCTTCATTTCAGTGCAATTTGTTTACGCTTATTAGTTTATTCTATTGACAAATTGGATTATCTGTAGATTCCCTTAATAAAAGCCAATTCACCTAAAGAATAAGTAATTAAATCTTAAAAATCTGAATTGTATTATGCAATTTACCTTTCTTTTTTGTTTTTAATTTACACACAACGAAAAACTAAAGTCCTTCGAAATTACCACCACTAACAACATCTCTTTCCTTTTTCAATTATCTTCTTACGTGAATAAGATTAACTGACATAAGCTACCCCTTCCCAGCCAGTATATTAATATTATTTTTTGGTAGTTTTTCTTGAATATCTCTTGGATTAGTTCTCTCTCTCTCTTTCTCATAATCATTAAAAGTTTAAAATATTCTATTTTAAAAACTTATTTCTGCTATCTGCATAGGCTAGGATTAGAGATGTGCTTATTTTACATTTTCATAAATTATTTAAAAACCTCTGAAAAAAAATAACTATCCATAAAATATTATTACAATATGAAAATACATAATCTAATCATTTTTGATAGCCATGTATCTGCTGTAGAAATGTATCATAATATGCTAGCTATTTTTTTGAGTCTACAAAAGGGAATACATTGTTAGAAAGCTGAGAAACTAAAGTTTACTAAGTTAAATTAAAACTATCTAATCATTACAGCCTACCTAGCTGGCTCCTTTTTTGCTACCCTTTTTTAAATATTAGATCCATAAAATGTCTGCTGGTTATTTCCCAAATCATAAAATCTGTGAGGTTTATCAGACAATAGGTTCTGTCATTTCCTTGGATGAATAAGGGCAGCTCAGAAGTCCAGAACGATTGCTTCTGAAGTGATTCTGTTGAATATTAAAGTGATACAGTATTACCAAGAATTGCAGCAATATTATGTTGCCTTTCAACTCTTCTTCTTCTTCT